>Ga0257127_1000288_pt1 | contig 47808 bp, 8 predicted proteins | sample SI060_135mmetaG_FD_190152 | JGI IMG/M metagenome (GOLD analysis project Ga0257127, IMG submission 190152) | Marine microbial communities from Saanich Inlet, British Columbia, Canada - SI060_135m | ecosystem: Environmental > Aquatic > Marine > Inlet | place: Canada: British Columbia | collected... | reverse complement strand
TGCAATATTAGAATCATCATATAGTATAATTTTAGTTTTATTTAATCCGTTATTAGAATATACAACAATTGTTTGTAAATCATCATAATTAAATCCTGTATTTGAAGATAAATCAATATATTCTCCAATACCTGTGTTTGTCTTAGCATATGTATTAAAGCTACCATCAAATGCTAGGGAAACATCATTTGTAGATGTAGATAAAACTCCAGTAAAATCAGATATAATATTATTACTATCTTTCCAAATTTGAACTTCTTCAATTTCTAATGAATGACTTTCTATAGTTTCTATTCTTATTTTTTTAATTAATTGATTGTTTGTTAGTAAAATATCGCTATATGCAATAATAGATTGTATTCTATTTGCTGCTATTGGATAATTTAAAGAAACATCAATAAACTCTCCAATTCCTTTCTGTGTTCTTGCAAATGTATTTAATGAAGAATCATTTACATTTGCTGATGCATCAAAAATAGAAGATTGAGTAATAGTAGATGTAGGTGCTATATTTGAATTATCAACCCAAATTTGTAGTTCATTTAAATTTAATGTTGAATAATCATTAGTTTGAAATCTAATTGTTTGTAATTTTCTTTGGTTTTTTTCATATGATTCACCCTTAAATTTAATAATATTATCAGTAGAATTAATATTTGATGAGTTATTATTTAAGATAATAAGATTGTCACTGTCATCATATAATAACAATCTTGTTTCATTATTTGGTGTATTATTATAAACTACAAATGATTGAATATCACTAAGGTCAAATCCTGTAAAACTCATATCAAAATATTCTCCTACTCCTACATTTGTTTCAGCTCTTGTATTAATATTATTATCAAAAGCATTTGCTAAACTAGAAACGGTAGATGTTTGATAGAATGAAGTTAGTTTATCTGTTGTTATTATGTTCTCATTATTAACCCATAATTGCATTTCACTTACATCTAATTTAACATTACCAATTGTTTCATATCTAATTTTTTGTATTAAATAATTTTTAATTTCAGGTGATGAATAAACAACTATACTTTCTAAATTTGATACATCAAATGGTGAACTAAAAGAAACATCAAAATATTCTCCCACTCCTTTTTCTGTTGAAGAACTATTTATTAAATTATTATCACTTATGTATGATATATTACTACTTTGTTTTGTTGTAGATTGTGTGGTTATGCCACCGCTTGAATCTATATAACCAGGAGTAAATGAATCTTGAAATCCCTGATTAAATATGTAGTTTATTTTTGAAGACATTATATTCATTTTAGAAAATAAAAAGATAAAATCGCAATAAAAATTTTTACTAAAATAATTTCTGGTTGAAAATATTCAATTTAATTAATTTATAGTTATATTGAATATTTAATATTTAATCAAATCCTGTTCCAATCCATATATCTAATTTTTTGATATATCCTTTAAAATATTGTCCTGAACTCTGGTTATTATGTCTTCCTAAAAAGTAGTTTTGTGCTGATAATAAGTAATTAAAATCAACTTGGTGTTTAAATACTCCATCAATAGATAATCTTATAATTCCTGATTTTCTTGATATAATTAAATTATGATCATTTGTATCATTTCCAAAGATAAAGTTTGATCCACCCGATAGTGATGTTCCATCTGGTTTTTTATATGTAATTTGTATTTCTCTGTCTTGATAACCATTGTTAACTCCAGTTTTGTTTACACTCAATGTAAATGATGGATAATTTTCCCAACCAAAAGACATTATATTCCTAAATTCTGATGAGTCAAATGAACCATTATTTTTTATCCATATTGATACTGTAAAGTCATTGTTTCCAAATCCTATTATTTCTTGTGGAATATCAATATATTCAGTTCCAGTTAAATTTATTCCATCTGTATTAAAAGTTGGACTACCATTCAATGTTAGAACATTAGATGAATTTTTATCTGTTAAACTTCTTGTATTTCCAGCTAAAATAAATGAATGAGTAGGTTGTGCTATATAATTTTCAGATCTTCCTTGTACATAATTATGATTTTTAGCCCAAACCTGTAATTCGTTAATATCTAAACTTGCATTATTTATTGTTTCTACTCTGATATTTCTTATTTTTTGGATTGATGATAAATAATCAGGTCCTCTATATTTATATATATTATAATCATTTGAACTATTTTGAATTTCTTCTATTTCTCTATCAAACAAATCAAAGAATTTTATTTTACTGTTGCTTAATCTGAAAGGTTTACTTGGATCAGAATACATAATTACTGATTGAATATTACTCAAGTCTACAACATTATCTAATTCTAATTCAAAATATGTATTAATTTTATTATCTGTTGAAAATATATCAGTTGAATCAATATTTGAATTTGTTAATGTATTGACCATTCCTTCTTGTAGATCTACAATTGTATCTATATATAAATCAGTGTAAACAGCAGCATTCGCTCCAATACTATTTGCATCATAATAACTTGCTGAAGAATTATAATTTAAAAATTTATGGAAATGATATTGATTTTTAGTATGTAGTGGTGTAGTTGCTATTATAACACTATCATTTTTAATATTGACATATGAATCTGTAAATCTTGTCATTACTGTATTACTATTTTTAACTCTTATTGAAATTGCTTCAAGATCACTCATTTTAAAATTATCATTTAATGTTATTGTCGCAAATAAATCTTGATGATAACTAACATCACTAGAACCCATTGGATATAGATCATAAGTCCCTCTATTTCCATCTATCCAGTTAGGACTAGGACTTGTTGCACCTGTTGATGATAATGCAACATTAATACCATTTACCCAGACTTCCACATAATATAAATCAAACCTTACTGTATTTGGAGCAGTTTTAACAATTTGAATTTGATTAAATTTCGAATCAGAACTATAGTTTGAATTTGAATTTAAAAATCTACCAGAATAATTTAATGTACTGTTATTAGCAATGTTTTGATTATTACTCCATATTTGTAATTCTCTTAGTGATATCTTGTATGTTTTATCAATTAATAATTTATTTGATCCAAAATTGTATAAACTTGTAATTTCTTGTTGGGATAATTCTTTATTGAAAACTGATAATTGTGATATGTTAACTTCTTTATTTGAACCAGTCTGTCCTAAAAATTGTTTTTCTCTTAATAATGTAGATTGTATATTAGTTGGTGTTGATTCTGTTGCTATAAGATTTCCATCAAAATAAAACTTTGTATCAGTTCCTACAGTTAATGCCATATGATGCATCTTATTTTCTTGTATCAAGTCTGTATTTTTAATAGTAGTATTTAAAGTACTTGATCCTGAAACATCTAGATCAATTTTACTAAATGCACCGCCTGTACCTTCTGTACTTTTAATGCTAAAGAAATCATTACCTTCATTAAATTCATAATTTCCATTAATTATAACATTATTGATTATTACTCTATCATTATTAGATTTTGTTGCTACTAGTCTATAATAAGAAAAAGTACTTGTAGAGTTAATATTATGAGTTGTTGTCCCTGAAGATATTGCTGTTAAGTCTGTAATTTTTGTCCAAATAGATCCATCATTAGAACCTAATACAGTTATATCTGTTGCATAAGCTACTATAAAATTTACTTCAGACATTTGCACTAGCTTTATTGTGGTAGGAATAAACTCAAATGCAAATTCTTGTTGTAACCAGGATCCGTTTACGGTTCCATCAGTATGAGTTGTTGAAACTGTTCCTGTATAATTGGTATCAGAATAATTATTTGAATCCATTAAACCAAATGAAAGTTGTAAAGCAATTCTTTTATAATCTACAAAATCATGATAAGATTGTGCTGTGCTCATTCTAGATACTGCAAAATAAAATCTATTAAAAGAATATTTAGATCTCTGTGATGGTACTCCATAATAACCGTTTGGATGACTAGTACTATCAATGTGTGTATTTAATTGATAATCAATTACTCTTTTTTGACCATCATTTGCAGTACCATATATATGAAAATCAACAAGTGCTCTTGAAGCATGATTGTTTTGTATAAAATATCCTGTACAATGAGCATAAATTCCTGTAGGAAGTTCGATATAAACATAATCAGAAGCATTATGATTTTTATTATCAGGAACAGTCCATTCTGTATTAGCATTTCTAATAGACCCATCGTGATCAATATATGAAATACCGCCACCCAAAGTTGACCAAGGATATCCAGGAATACCATTTCCTACTCTCTGCCAATGTCCCCCCTTTCCTTTAAAATTTCCATTATAATTAATTATATAGTTTATTCTGTCACTATTAGCATATACTCCACCTGCTCTCACATAAATATTACCAACAAAAGGTGCTGTTACAGCATTATTTATTTGATATGTATCACTAGTACTTGGCCATGTTCCAGTAATATCTAATGGAAAATTTAATGATTCAAAGAAATCTCCTGCTGATACATCATTATTACTGTAATCTAATGTTGTTTGACTAAATGAGAAATTTGCATCACTACTTAAGCTTACTTTATAATTTCCATTTTTAAATGTATCTAAATCTCCAGAGTGAGTTCTTGTCGCAGTCCTAACATCAGAATATGTGTAATTACTATTTGAAATAATTGATGATATTCCATTAATATTATTAAGTGTAATGTTAGTATTATAGAATTCAAATAAAGTTTGACTTGATAAAAGATTTTCCCACTTACCCCAAATTGAAAATGTTGAAGGTATTAATGTTGCACTTCCAGAATAAGTGTAACTATTTAATTCAACTCTAGCGTTAGTTAATTTTAATCCACTTGAATCAAACACACCATCAGATTGTAATAAACTTATATCAGCTCCATTTGCAGATAAGTCATTATATTTTAAATTGGAATTTTGATAATTAACAAAATCGAGATTATTAATTATATTAAAATCACTTATATCGCTAACAATTCTATTTTCAGAAATATCTTTTTCTACCCTTATCTTTTTAAGCATAACACCTTTTTGTCCAATTGATCTATCATTTAATGCAGTAATTTTTATAAATCTTGCATATTGGCTATCAAATGTTGAATTAGCACTATTATTATTTATATTTAAACTAGAAATAACATTCCAACTTGAATCACTATATTCGACAGAAAATGATTCATTATAAGGTTCATTGTTAATTACAGATAATGATACATCAGTTAACCCAGATAAATCAGGATTATCATATACATAAATCGAATTAAATTCTTTCTTTTCTCCTAAATCAATAACAATATATTTTAATTCATTATTACCATTCCATAATGTAGTGTTAAATTTATTTGTTTTTAATGGTACTTCTAATGTATTACTACTATTATCATGAGTAATTAATGAATTTGCAAAAAACTTACCACTAGAATCATTTGTACCAATAGTTGTTGAATACGGATCTGGACCATAATAAACATTTGAAATGTCATACAAGCTTGCGTTATTATCAATATCTGTAATGTTGGTAACAGACTCTTCTTGGAATGTTCCAGAATAAACAAATTTATAGTTATCATAAGTCTGATTAGATGTATCCAAGTAAGTAATGTGTTTGTATGATTCACTATTATCATTATAAACTATTGGTCCTAATTGAGTTATAGGTTGTGAAAAACTTGGAGTTGATTCTCTATTATTATACAATTTATTAACTTCTGAACTTGTTAATACCTTATTACTCCATGTACGAAAATATTTAACATTCATCTCTCCATTTCTAGTTGAATTAGTATCATTTATAGTATTTACAGTTCTTTGCCCTGATTCTAATGTTCCAGAAAAAGTACCACTATATGATTGATTGTTAACATACATTACTATATTTCCTCCTGTTGATTCATTAGATGAAACTGTTAATACAAAATGTGCCCATTGATTATTAGGATGATTTAAAGTAGAATCATGCTGTATAAGATTAAAATTATTCTCTTTACTTTTCAAAAAAAGCCTAAATCTATTATCATAAAATTTTATAATTATTGCATTTGAAGATGTAGAAAGATCATTTGATGAATAAAAATATTGATCATCTCTTGTTATATCTGTTCCTGGCTTTACATACATTTCTATTGAGAATGATGAACCAAATGTAATACTACCAAAATCAACATAATCATCTGTTGTGTCTAATACAATTCCATCATTAACTGTAGATGAAGCACCATTCATATATGTTGCTGTTAATCCTCCAAAATCATCATTGATACTTGTAGTTGACGAGATTCTAAAGTTAAAACTATATGTTGGCGATGTTATTGCATTTTCATTTATACCGTAAATTTTCAATTGTTTAAAAGTTTGATTATTATTTGATCCATCGTAGCTATGATAAAATGATTTTGGCAAAATAGCTTGTGGTAGTTTAAATGTAAATGTAGCAGAACTATTATCAACTACTGATCCTGTTGTAACTGAAGATGTATAATCTTCATTAAACATTTCTGAAACAGAAGATGTATAAGCTGCCCAACCACCACTATAATGATTTTCAGAATTATCAAATAAATATCTTACACTTCCAAAGTTATCATATGGATGTAAATTTCTAACAATTGCATTTGGAGAAGTAAAATTATAAGATCCGTTACCATATGTTTGATTAGAGACATCAAATGTAGCATTTATTATTGATTGTTCACTTATTGATCTATTATGAACAACCGTCATATTTCCAGAATTTATGTCTGTAGATGGATATTTTTTAGTTTTATTTTGAGCTACATTAACTCCATTTGACCATATTTGAAGTTCTTTAATTGTAATTGGTGTATTATCAGTAGTATCGATTCTTATCTTCTTTAATCTATATGGTAGCAAAGGACCAGTTATTGTTAAATCTAAAGCATTCTTAGAAGTATCAGAATTGTATTTATATCCGGATGTTAGTTTTATTTGGTCTGGATAATATGTTTTACCACTTTCATCTATCAAGTTATGGAAGTCAAATAATGTCTGTTTAGGATGACTCAAGTCAGACCATTTTGCCCAAGTTGAAATTGTATTTACTCCACTTATTTGTATATCTGATAAATCTGCATAATTAGTATCACCGTAATCTATAATTAATCCATTTTTATTTAATGACGAATATGAACTATCAGAACTGAATGTAGATATTGTAGAATTACCATATAAAGTTACATCCATTTTACTAGCATCGGTTCCTATATCTTTTAAATAATTTATATGTGTTGATGGTAGATTAACAAAATCCAGATGATGTTTTAAGTTTGGAAGATATACTAGTAATTCAGGATCTAGTGGTGAAGGTTCAGTAGTTTCTATTTTTATTCTTTTTAAGAAAACATCATTAGATACAGAAGCTGAACTATCTAAAGCTACATTTGTTCCATCTTTCCATACTTGAATTTCTCTAATATCTATTGATGAAACTCCAGTATTTTCTATTCTTAATCTCTTCAGTTGACTATAATCTCCAAATAGGTTTTTTGAATTTACACCATATGTTCCTAAATTATTAATAGTTATATTAGCATTATCATCTATAATTTGATTATAACTTAAATCATTAGAAAATCCCATACTATAATTCTCATAATCAGGTCCTTTATATTTGTATACATAGTAATCATTATTTGGAAAATTATTATAAAATTGAGTAATTCCATTATTATTTTGATCATACAAAATCATATCATAAGATCTATTATAACTCAAATCAGTTGTGCTTGTTATAATAATAGATTGCAAATCATTTATTGGGATTGATTGTTTTAGAGAAAAGTCAATAAATTCACTATTTGTATTTTTAGTTCTAATATCTAAAAATCTACCAAAAACATCTGAAGATTTTTTATAATTTAAGTTAGTATATCCATTAGATTGATCATTTACTATATCATATCCACTTAAATCTAAAAACTTGCTATTTAAATTAACTGAAGTTATCGAATAATTTGTATTATGATAATATGAAGGACCTTTATATTCAAATACATTATATGATGTATCTGGAGTATTATTGTAAACTTGAGTTAATAAATTATTACTTTCATCAAATAGTTTTAAAGTAGATTGTTCAGTATTCATTGAGCTATTTCTATAATAAATTATATTTTCTATTGTATCAATGCTTATTGTTTCCGATAAATCAATATCAATATATTCATCAATATAAGGATTAGTTTTAATAGATGTATTTAAATTTGCATCTACAAAACTAACTATTGTATCAGATCCGTTTGCTATACTTGACTGTGTGATTGAATGATAATTATTTGTTGCTATATTTTGACCATTAACCCATATTTGTAATTCTTGTACATTCAATGATTGATTAGCAATTGATTCGATTCTAATTTTTTTAAGATTAACAGTAGAAGATTGAGTAATAATAACACTTGATGTATCAATATAATTTTGATTATAAGCCCATACTTGTAAATCATTAATATTTACTGGAACTGATGTATTGTTCATTATTCTAATTCTATTAAGATGTATTGATTTTGATGAAATTACGTAATCATACGGATTTTCAGTAATAGCTAAATTTGAATTATCAGACCATACTTGTAATTCTCTAATATTTAATGCATTAGAATTATCAGATTCTATTTTAATTTTTTTAATATATGGGTGTTCTTTGATAGAATCATTGAAATTATACAAGTACTGATTACTATTTGACAAATCATTCCATTTAGCCCAGGATGATAATGTAAATGTACTTCCTAATGGAGCTGAATTTAATGAAATATAATTATATGAAATATCACTATTTCCTGGTAATGTAATACCAACTTCATCTACTTTCTTTAACTGAACATCATGAATATAAACTATATTATTAGTATTATCAAGTGCTTCTAATTTTAATGTCATTTGTTTTCTTGTTGGTATAAATTCTACATATTGAGTTAATGGTACAATCGTTAAAATTGAATATGACGTATGTAATATTGTATTATCGACAGATACTTGAAATTTATTACCATTATATGATTGTTCAGTAAAATATTTCCATGAAATTCTATATTTATTACCTATATCTAAATTATTAATATCTTGGTAAATTGATTGATTATATCTTAATCTTAAATAATTGGTAGTATTTGACAAATCAACAAATGTATTTCCACTAACTGCAGATGCATCAGTATACCAATTTGAAGGAACACCGCTAGAATCATTTAATATTGGGTTAAATATACCATTAATAATTATATTTTCAGTCATAGTTCCAGAGTTATCTTTTCCTCTATCACTGTATGATCCAATTACAGATGCATTCATTCTTGAGTTTTTAGCTACTAAATCATTTCCATAAGTAACAACTTTATCAGATATATTATAAAAATCAATATGATTTCTAAGAGCAGTTTCTTGAGGAACATTATAATTTGTAAATCTTACATCATTTGAACCATTTGAAAATGCAACATTAAAAGAATCATGTATGTAAAATTTACTTTCACTTAAATCTTGTTCATATTTATAATTAAATCCTAAATCATATATTTCTGTGACTTCGCCTGATGTTAAAATTGTATCCCAAATTGAAAATTGAGAAATGTTAATATCTTTGTTTACATTTGAAGTTCTTCCTAAAGAGTGATATTTTCTAACTATTTTAGATTTTAATACATTTGGTGTTGAATTAGTTGATATTAGAGTTCCATCAAGATACATTAAACTGTTAGTATTACCAAAAGTTATTGTTAAATTATGATCTTTTGATCTAGTTAAATTATTACCAGTTGTCCAGTTAGTATAATTTGAATTTTCATCACTTATGTTTATATCTAATGAATAATTATAATTATTGTAACCATTGTTAGATATATCAATTACATTTTTTGTTTTACTTGTATCATAATCTTCAGAAAAATAAATTAGACTAGAACTTGAATCGAATATACTAAACATATTAAACCATAATGATAATGTAAAATCTCCTCCGATTACAGAGTTTGAAAGATCAATATAATTATTTTCTTTAATATTTAATCCACTAGTATCTGTTGATACATATCCAACAACACTTCCATTCATTCTAGTTAATTGATTGCCTGTATCTTTTAGGAACATTTTATTTGTTAAATTATAATTTATAAAGTCAATATGATGAATTAAGTTACTATATTTTGGTATGTAATTATTATTAAAGTGTACATGAGTAGGTTCATTATAATTTTGTAAAGGTAAATCTATCGCAGATGTATCTTTGATTAGGTGATCAGAAATATTAATTAGACTTACACTGGTATTTGTATATTGACCTGTAATTGTTGCATTATCTGGTAATATTGATGATGTATAATCATTGCTATTAGAATTATATAAATTTAATTTTTCTTGTGAAAGAAATGATCCTTTTATTTTATAAGCATTTGAGTTATCTGTAAGTTGTTTTCTAAAGAAAATACTATCATTTGTATCATAAAGTTCAAAATAACTATTATATAAACCATCATTCATTACTTCTACTTCTGATTCACCAGATCTACAATTAAATAAAACTATAGATTGAATATCAGTTACTTTATAATTTCTTGTTAATTCTAAATATAACATATTGTATTTATTATCATTTTCATAATCAAAAGAAGATGCAATGTTACTAATATCAATATTGTTATTATATAGGTTAGAAGATGGTAGAGCTTCATATGGATAAGTATTGTTATTACCGATATAAGATATGACATTATCTTGAACAATATTAGATCCATCAACCCAAATTTGGATTTCATTAATACGTAATCGATTAGAAGTTTTATAAATTCTTATTTTTTGTAATAAAGTATTGTCCAAATTCTTATTATGGAATATCGTTTTATTATTAAATCCATGGGTATTATAACTATTATCAAATAGTCTAGTATAAGGATATTCACCAGTCATATTCCAATGAAATTGTGATTCTGGATTTGCAATATTTGACATGTCATTCCCAAATGATAGGAAATATCCACCTTTAATTTTTTTATTATTTAAGTGATCTGTATAACCAATATTTCTTGAAAAATTAATTATTGCTTTTTTATCTTGTTTAATAAAATCTTCAACTGATGTAGAAAATATTTCATAGTATTTGTTTATTGGTCTAATTTCTTTACCATGGTAAAATTTAACATCTTTAATGCTACCAATAAATGGATTATGTGAATATCCACCAATATATGCATTAGATGTAGTTAAAACAGGTCCAACTAAAGAACCTTGTACAATCCCTGTGTATATATTTCCATCTATTTCTAAAATACTATTTGAAGTATCCATATTATATATAAATTTTAGTGAATGATAACTACCATCTTGTAAGTTCCCAATATTACTATCACCATATGTTATTTCATTTCCAGGAATTGCAAATTGTATTTTATCATCATCTGTTACTTTTAGAGAATACATATGGCCATTGTTAGAAATCGCATTTGTATCTCCAACTTCAATTAATGATATGTATGTTCCAGGATTGTAATAAGTTGTCTTGAATTTGCATTCGAATGTTACTATAGTATTTCCTAATGAGAAAGGATTTATGAACCCTGAAACAACACTAAATAAGTCAACAGAACTATTATTAGAACCAATAAATGTATTTTCATCTAGATATTCATAATAAAATAAATTATTACTATCTTGATATCTTTCGTAATTTAATGTAGATGGTCCTCCAAAATCTATATCTTTTGTAGATGTTCCTAAATTATCTAATACATAACTTTTTGAACTAGAAGATCCATATATTTGTTTATCAAAATTTAGAATAAAATCAGTACTATTATCAGCTTGACTTGGACTAATTGATAAATTAATAGGTGCTAAAGGATTACCAATAGGAATTGTTTTTCCTATTATTCCGAAACCTGATCCTTGATTTTTACTTGAACTAATAATATTTGAATATGATAAATCTACTGTATAGTCAGTATTTGAAAGAACATTATAAATATTTACTGTGTTTCCAGATATAGTATCATCTTGAATATAAACACTAAAATTTATAAATTCAATTTGATGAGGGTTATATGAAGAATCAATTACTTTAGTTTTTGTAACACCTCCAATTGGAGTATATTTAATAATAAGTTCATCAACAACTGGTAAATAAATATTATTATATCCAAGTGGATTTTGTTTTACTTTTTCAATTTTATAAGAGAAAAATGCTAATGTTGATTTGTAACCATTTGTATATCCATTTAAATTGTAACTTTCTCCTATAATTACATTTGGTACATTAGAAGATACTCCATTAATAAAATTAGCTGAAATATCATCAGTTTTAATAGATCCGTTAACATCTAATCCATTAATAAGAATTCCAGTTGATGTGATTGTAATCTTAGATACATCATTTATTTTCAAGTTAACAGTTGATGCTGAGTTTACATTTGTTTCACCATTATTACTTTGTGAAAATGCATATCCTGATGAATCGCCGTGATCAATATGAGAAAATGATGCATTGTCAATTTTTCCAGCTGGTCCTAATACTGATCTTCCTAGATAATTTATAGCATCAGTATCATAACCTACTTTTATATTTCCATTAATATCAAGTTTTGCTGATGGATTATTTAATCCAATTCCAACTCTACCACCATTATAATATATATTTCCAAGGTTTGTTATCCATGGCGATGATACTACACCATTTAATTGTGTTTGAATATCTGAAGATATATTTGATAAGTAATTAATTTGATCACCTGTAGCAGTAATAACAGTATTTCCTAATTTTAGTGTATCTAAAATTGTTGCAGTACCTGTTAATATTGTATCATTAATAGAAGAACTATTATCTAACGATGAAGCAAAAGAAGCAGTTCCTTCTAAGTTTGAAACTAGAGTAGCTTTTGTACCAGATAATATTTCATTAACATTAGATGCATCTGTCAACATTGTAAACTTTTTAGTAGATCTATCAAACCCCATAAATCCTAATTTTGATGATGAATCATAATATCTAAACTCAATACCTCTATCCTTATTATCATTGAACTGTGGATGTGTATCTCCTCCTAAAGTTATTATTGGATCTTCAACCGTCATTTTTGTAGAATTAACAGTAGTGGTTACTCCATGTACAATTAAGTTACCTGTAACATTTAAATTATCATTAATGGTAACTTCAGAAGTTGTATGACCAATTTCAATAGGAATACCACTATTTAAAGCACCAATTTTAATTCCTTCTGAACTTGTAGTATCAAGACTTATTTTATTTAAACCAGTAACTTCCAATGTTCCAGTAGGGTTATTAGTACCTATACCTACATTACCTTCAACTATTAAGCTATTATTAGGTGGATTTGCAGTACTAGAATACGTTGATCCTATGATAACATTTCCAGATATATCTAACTTGGCATTTGGACTTGATGTTCCAATTCCTACATTTCCTTGGATTAAGACTCCATCTGTTGGAGCTATACTTGAACTATAATTAGATCCTATTGATATACCACCAGCAACATCTAATATATTTGTTGGAGTATTTGTTCCTATTCCAACATTACCACCATTAAATAATGCAGCGTATTTATTAGTAATGTTAGTAATATTTCCTGCATCTACATTTAATGCTATAATAGTATCTCCTGATCTAATCTGATTTGGACTTCCTGTATATTGAATATTTGCTAAAATATCAGTATAATCTTCAAAGGCATTATTAGTACCATTAAAATTATGAATTAAATTTAATAATCTACTTACTCCAATTCTTTCATTTGATGATACATCAATATAATGTGATGGAGAAGTAGAATTTATTCCAAGGTAACCATCTGTAGATAAAATCATTTTATTAACATTGTTATTGTTAAATCTAATATCTTTTGATGTAGGAGCATTGATATTAGTATTACCATCAGAATCTTGTGATAGAGCATAATCAGTAGATGAATTTTTATCAATATGTGAAAATGTTGCGACATCACTATTTGTATTATTATATCCAATTGCAGCTCTACCAAAATAACTGGTTGTGTCTTTATCATAATCTCCTCTAATAGTACCTCTAACATCTAATTTAGATCCTGGTGTTGATGTACCAATACCCAAGTCTCCTGAACTTAGGATCATCTTATCAGTATTATTTTCTTTGAAATGAATTTTTTCGCCACCTGGTGAATTAATAAATACAGAACCTGTATTAGTTTGTAATAAACCATAATCAGTAATGTTATTTCTATCAATATGTGAGAATGATGCAAAATCAGAATTTGAAGTATTATATCCAATAGCTGCTCTTCCTAAATAACTAGTTGTATCAGAATCATAACCAGCTCTTAATGAACCATTAATATCTAATTTTGAATTTGGAGAAGAAGTACCTATACCTACATTACCTTGTACTAGAAGACCATTAACTGGTGAATTATAAGTTCCTGCATAAGAAGAACCTATAGTAGCACCACCATTAACATCTAATTTATTATTTGGAGTAGAAGTTCCAATACCTAATTGACCAGATGGATCTATTCTAATTTTTTCACTTTCGTTAATACTGAATAAAATATTATTTCCTAATTTAGAATTAATTGATGTTTGACCAAATGTATCTTGTCCAATTGCAAAAGAACTCTTTTCACTTTTAACTCCAATATGACCAAATGTAGCATAATCTGTATGACCATCAGTATGACCAATGTAAGCTTTTCCTAGTAAACTTTGTTCAGTCATATTAACACCAGCTCTTATTGCTCCACTAACATCTAATAATGCACTAGCATTTGTATGTCCAATAGCAACACTTCCTTCTATTATTAATCCATTATTAGGAGCTGTTATTGATCCTGCATAACTAGATCCTATTACGACAGATCCTGCTATATCTGTTTTATTAATTGGACTATGTGTACCAATACCAACAGATCCTTCCACAATTAGTCCATTACTTGGTGCTATTTGTTGTCCAGAATAAGTTGAACCAATTGATACGTTGCTATTAATGTCTAATGAATTAACTGGTGAACTTACATTTATTCCTATTTTTCCAGAAAAAGTTGGATTTAAACTAGATGATTTTGAATTAATTTGTGTTTGTATAGATTGTGTTACACCAGATAAATAATTAATTTCTGCTGCCGAAGCATTAATTTGTGTAGACCCAATATTAAATCCACTTGGTATTGTTAATGTTCCATTTAAAGTTGCATTTACTATAGTTGCATTATCTAATACAGTTGTTGCAGTATCCGCATTACCTTCAAGATCACCTACAAGAATTCCATTTAGTCCAGAAAAATTTTTGTTTTCATTAGTTGCACCAGTTAAAAATACAAATTTTCCTTGATTGTTATCATAACCAAAAAATCCTCTTTTTGCAGAATCATCGTAATACATAAATTCAATACCTTTATCTTTATTATCATCTGTAGTTAAATTAGTTGGACCAACTGATATAATTGAATCTTTAAAATTAATTGAATTAGAATTAATAATAGTAGTTGCTCCTTCTATACTAATATTACCTTTAACATTCAAGCTATCATTTATAGTTACTGTAGATGATGAATTACCTAATATTACAGGTGTGTTTGGATTTTTTGTTGCAATAAGTATACCACTTGTATCTGTAGTATCCATTGTAATTTTTTCATCTCCGGTTACAACAAATGTTCCATCTGGAGTATCAGTACCTATACCAACTGATCCTTGAATAATTAGTCCACTTGTAGGTGCTGTTGATGTTCCCGAGTAATTATATCCGATTGACATTGATCCTTTAACATCTACTTTATTCTTTGGGGTTGGCGTACCGATTCCTACATTTCCTTCTACTAATAATCCATTACTTGGTGCTATATTAACTCCTGAATAACTAGATCCTATTACTGCAGAACCTTCAATATCAAGTTTGTTTTTTGGATTATTAGTTCCTAATCCCATGTTTCCACTTAAATCAATTAATACTGTTTGTGTAGAATCTGTATAAAGCTTCATACCTTCAGTTTTACTATATCTAATTCTTCCTAAATAATCTGAATTTCCAGAATCATCTACAAAATCAATATATCCTCCATTATCATTTGATGAAATTATTTGTAAAAATCCAGTTGTACCATCATATGCACCTAAAGTTACTCCAGGATCAGATTGAAAATTATCATGTATTGTTTGGTTACCAGTGAAATAACCAAATCCTTCTGTGTATAAATTTCCAGTAACATTTAATTTATATGATCCGGGGCTTGTATTTCCTATTCCTACATTACCACTTGAATCAACAACCATTGCATTATTTTTTCCAATAATTACATCTCCATAATATTTTATGTCCATAGCTGTGAAATTATATGCACTGTTTTGATATGTAGAACCAGTATTTATTTTAAAACTTCCTGAATCATTAATTATACTCCAATCTTGATTATCATTAGATCCAAATCCTGTACTAGTAGGACCTCTTAATAGTTCAATACCTGAAGATGATGTATTTCCTTGAGATGGATCAATTATACTTATTCTTGCATTAGAATCCATAATAGATAATTTTTCTGTTGGTTCGATTGTACCAATACCAACATTACCATTATCTGTAATTCGTAGTCTTTCGGCCATTGATACATCCGAATTCGGATGAGTAAAAAATGATAGTCCACCACCTTTTGAAAAATTATCTGATGTTTTTACACTTGCAATCATACCAGTTGGTATACTTTCAGATTGTGCTATATTGTTTGAAAATCTTTGATTAAAGAATAATTGTGACCCATAACTATTTTTAATTGCTGTTCCTGAATCATCATTTGAAATTACTAAACCTCCAGAATGATTACTACCTGTAGATCTACCATCATAATATCCTTCTTTAGAATATGCGGCATGTATTGTTCCTAAGGGATTTGAGGTACCAATTCCTAATCCTCCATCTGAATAGAAAATATCAGTACCATTAGTTTTCCATTGTGAACTGGTTATTAATGATCCATTATTATATAAACCTGTAGTAAAGTTAATACTTCCACTTACATCAAGATTATATCCAGGATTGGTATTTCCTACACCAACATTACCTTCAATAATTAATCCATTAGATGGTGCAGTGTTAATTCCTGAATATGTTGTACCAATTACAACACTTCCATCAATATCTAGTTTATTTTTTGGAGTTATTGTACCAATACCAACATTACCTTGAACTAATAATCCATTTGAAGGTGCAGTTATAATACCTGCATAATTTTCTCCGATTACTACATTACTATTAACATCAAGTGTATTTTTAGCAGTTGCAGTATTAATACCCATTTTACCTGTCATTATTGGATTTGTGGATCTAAGTGTATCATCAAGTTGTGTTTGTATAGAAGTAGTAATACCACTTAAAAAGTTAATCTCATCAGGAGTTGCAATTATTTTTTTGGATCCATATATTAAATTTCCTGAAATATCTAAATCATTAATAACTTTAAGTCCTGATACAGTAGAATTATTTTGTAAAGTAGTAGCTGTATCTGCATTACCTTCAATATCTGCAAATATAGTTCCTTTTGTACCACTATATGTTTGTCCTGTATCAATCGCATTTTTTAGAAATGTAAATCTATCATGAGAAGAATCATAACCAAAGAATCCAATCTTTCCAGTATCTTTAAAATATCTAAATTTAATACCTCTATCAAGATTATCTGCTGTTGTTGGATTACTAGTTCCTCCTAATGTTAATACAGGTTCATCAACAGTAATTATACTTGTATTTATAGTAGATGTTGTACCAATAACTTGCAAATCTCCATTTACAACTAAATTATTGCCAACTGATGTAATAGAACTTGCCCCTCCAATAGAGACTGGAGCTGATGCATTTGCACTACCAATATTGATACCATTATTTGAATCACTTGTGTTTATATCTATTCTTTGTGATCCAGCTACAGTAAAAGTTCCAATAGGATTATTTGTTCCTATGCCTACATTTCCTTGTACGATCATTCCGTTTAATGGTGCATTTGAAGATCCACTATAAGAAGTTCCTATTGAAACTGACCCTACTACATCAAGTTTATTCTTTGGTGTTGATGTGCCAATACCAACTTTCCCTTGTACAAGTAATCCATTTTCTGGAGAAGTACTCAACCCCGCATAATTCAAACCGATAGTTGCAGAACCACCAACATCTAATTTATTAAGAGGTGTTGTTGTTCCTATACCAGTATTACCAGTATTTTTTATTGTAATTATACTAGAGTCATTATTTAGAAATTCAATATCTTGACCAATTTTTGAGTTTATTTTTGTTCCTCCAGTATTAGTTACACCAAAAGAATATGATTTTTGTTCATTCTTTACATTATAGTGTCCAATAGTTCCCATATCACCTTGTCCATTATTAAAACCAATGTATGTTCTTCCAAATATACTTTGTGATTGTGAATTTGCACCTCCATAAATAGAACCACTTACATCAACTTTTGCAATAGGGTCTGTTAATCCAATACCTACTTTTCCTTCTATTAATAGACCGTTTGCAGGTGCTGTATTAGTACCAGAATATGATCCTATGACGACAGAACCATTTACATCTAATTTATTGATAGGTGTTACTGTACCAATTCCAATATTACCTTCAACTAATAAACTGTTTGAAGGTGCAGATTCAATACCAGCATAATTATTACCTACTACCAAATTATTATTTATATCAAGTGAATTTTTAGGTGTTGTCGTATTGATACCTATTTTTCCTATAAATGTAGGATTTGTTCCAGATACCATACTATTTAATTGAGTTTGAATTGGTCCTGATAATCCAGTTAAATAGTTAATTTCAGTTGCTGTAGATATTATATTTGTTTGATCCATTATTAAAGTAGATATAGTAGTATTACCAGTAATTGTTAGGTTACTAGCTATTGCTCCGTCATTAAGAGAATTTGCAGATGTTGCATTACCATCCAAGTCTGCAACTATTTCACCTTTTGTTCCTGAAAATGTTTCTGAATTATTAACAGCATTGGTTAACATTACAAATTTACCAATAGATATATCATATCCCATAAAACCTCTTTTGGCCGCTGTATCATAATATCTAAATTCAACACCTCTGTCTTTATTATCATTAGATATAGGATTTTCATTTCCTCCTAAAGTAATAACTGGATCTTTTACATTTACAATTGAAGAGTTAAATGTTGTAGTTGTACCTGTTACTGATAAATTACCTTGTACAACCAAATCATTTCCAATAGTTACGATTGAAGATGAATGACCTAGAGAGATAGGAACATTATTATTATTTGTTCCAATGGAAATACCAAAAACAGTATTTGTTGTATCAATTTGTATTTTTTCATTACCTGTAACTACTAATGTACCTTGAGGATTACTTGTTCCTATTCCTAAACTTCCTTCAATAATCATACCATTCGTAGGTGCAGTACTTGTACCTGCATATGAAGATCCTACAGTAATAGATCCTGCAACATCTAGTTTACTTTTAGGATTATTAGTCCCTATACCTGTACTTCCTTCAATGATTAAACCATTTAATGGAGATACATTAGTACCTGAATATAATGATCCAATTGTAGCTCCACCATATACATCTAATTTACTTTTAGGATTTAGAGTACCAATTCCTAAATTAGCGTTCTCATCTAGGATCATTTTACCGATATTAGATATATTAAATTCAATGCTATTTGCAGTGTTCAATTTAGTTTTACCAGTATTATCTTGCATCAAAGAATAATTTGTAGTTGAATTATGATCAATGTGAGAAAACGTTGCCGTGTCATTATTTCCAGAATAACCAATAGCTGCTCTTCCAAAATAACTTGTTTTATTTGTGTCATAACCTGCAGAAATAGAGTCATTAATTTCTAATTTATAAGTAGGATTTATTACTCCAATACCAACATTGCCTGATGAAGATAGAGTCATTTTTGGAGCATTATTAATTCCAAAAGTAATAGATTTATTAACAGCTGCATTTAAGAACGTATCTCCTATATTAGACTGCATCAGAGCATATGATGTTTGGTTATTGTTAGACAAATGAGAAAATGATGCGTAATTGTCATCAGAGTTATTATATCCAATTGATGCCATACCTAAATAATTAGTGACATTTGTGTTATAACCAACTCGAATTGAACCTCCACTAACATCTAGAGCAGCAATAGGATTATTTGTTCCTATACCTACATTTCCTTCTACGATCATACCATTAGTAGGTGCTGAATTAAAACCTGCATAACTAGAACCAATTGTTACATTTCCTGCTACATCAAATTTACTTTTAGGTATTATTGTTCCTAACCCCATTTTTCCTGTTGATGTTATTCTACCTAAATCTGTTTCATTTACAGAAAAATTTATAAATTGACTATTTCTAGCATTAATTCTAGTTGCTCCAGCATTTGTTTGTCCTAATGCATATGAATTTCTTTCATTTCTTAAAAGATAATGACCAAATGTAGCAAAGTTATCTTGACCTAATGTATGTCCAATATATGCTCTACCAAAAGCACTTTGAGTATTAGTATTTTCACCTCCATATACAGCACCATCAATATGTAATTTTACTGATGGTGAGTTTACACCAATGCCAACTTTACCTTCTACTAGTAATCCATTTGTTGGTGCAAAATTTGTTCCCGAAATATTACTACCTATAACTACAGATCCTCCAATATCCATTTTATTTTGTGGTGTGTTAGTACCAACACCTATACTACCTTCTACTATTAATCCATTAGATGGTGCAGTAGAAACTCCAGCATAAGAAGAACCTATCGCCATATTACTATTTACATCTATTGAATTTACTGGAATTTGAGTATTAATTCCAACTCTTCCTGTAAAGTTTGCATTTGTTGAAGATGGAATATCATTTAATTGAGCTTGTAAGTCTGATGTAAGATTTGATAAATAATTAATTTGTACTGGTGTAGATGTAATTAGTGTTGAACCTAATACTAGATTATTAATAGTTGTAGTTCCATTAATTGTTAACCCATTAACTGTTGAATTATTTTCTAGAGTAGACGCTATAGTAGCTGTTCCTTCTAAATTAGCTACAAGAGTACCTGTCGTACCTTCAAAAATTTCATTATCATTTGATGCATCTAGTAGTAGTGTAAATTTTCCTAAGCTATTGTCATAACCCATAAAACCTTTCTTTGATCCAAATTTATAATATCTGAATTCTAAACCTCTGTCTTTAGTATCATCTGAAATTAAATTTGAATTTCCTCCTACTGTAATTACTGGATCTTCAACTGTTATAACTGTTGAATTTACTGTTGTAGTTGTTCCTAGAACTGTTAAATTACCAATAATATCTAAATCATCACCTATTGTTACTTTAGAAACACTTGATCCAATTGTTACTGGAATATTCGTATTAGTTGTTCCAATATTAATACCATTAGTAGAATCTAATGTATCAAGTTTAATTTGATTTTGACCATATACAACAAATGATCCATCTGGTGTATGTGTACCAATTCCAACACTTCCTTCAACTATTAAACCATTTACTGGTGAATTTTTAGTTCCAGAATAAGATGATCCAATAGAAACACCTCCTTCTACATCTAATTTATTTTTTGGATTTGAAGTTCCTATTCCTACATTACCTTCAATAATAGCACCATTTGTAAAATTATTTGTTGATCCATCTTTAAGACCAGCATATGTTAAACCAATAGCTATAGCGCCACCTACATCTAACTTATTTTTTGGTGTACTTGTTCCTATTCCAGAATTACCTTGTACGAGTAAACCATTTAGAGGAGCTGTTTCAGCACCAGAGTATGTAGCACCAATTGATACTCCGCCTTCAACATCAAGTTTATTTTTAGGATTTGAAGTTCCAATACCCAATCTTCCTTCTCTGGTCAATATCATTTTTTCTACATTATTTATTCCAAATACTATAACTTTTGCTGTTCCTGCATTTAAATGAGTATCGCCTGATGATGTTTGTAATAATGCATATTGATTTCCAGAATTTAAATTAATATGAGAAAATGATGCAGCTCCAGAATCAAAATCATTATAACCAATTGCAGTATTTCCAAAGTAAGATGTTACATTACTTTGATAACCAGCTCTAATTGTTCCATTTACATCTAAAGCACTTTGTGGATTGTTTGTTCCAACGCCTAATTTCCCTTCAATTATAGCACCATTAGTAGGAGCTTGGTAAACACCTGCATATCCAGAACCAATTGCAACCGTTGAATTGATATCCAAGTTGTTAATTGCTGTAGTAACATTAACTCCAACATTACCTGTTAATTTCAAATCAGTTTGTGCTGAAGCTGCATCTATTTGATCTTGAATATTACTGGTAACACCAGCTAAATAATTTATTTCAGAACCTGAAGCAGTTATTATAGTAGATCCATATGTTAAATTGGAGATGGTTGTATCACCAGTCATAGTTAAATTATTAGCTGTTGAATTAGATATCAATGAACTTGCTGAACTTGCTGTACCATCTAAATTTGCACTAAGAGTTCCTTTTGTGCCAGTAAAAATACCGTTTGAATCTGTTATTTCTGTTAAAAATGAAAATTTCCCAATATCTGTATCATATCCATAGAATCCAGTTTTACCAGAATTTGAATTAATATCATAATATTGAAATATTATTCCTCTATCTTTTCCATCATTTGTAGTTGGTGGTGTAGATCCTCCTACTGTTATAGTAGCATCTGGAACTGTAATTGATGCAGAAATTGTTGTTGTAGTTGTTCCTTGTACATCTAGATTTCCACTTACTACAACATTGCCATAAAATTGTGCATTATTTGTTGTATTACCAATACTTATTGGAATATTAGTTCCAGATGTACCAACTCTAATTCCACTATTACTAGTAGTATTCAATTCTATTTTTTCAGAACCATCAACTATAAATGTACCACTTGGATTATCGGTTCCAATACCAACTCTACCCTCTACTAATAATCCATTAGTAGGAGCAGTCATCATCCCAGAATATGTACTCCCAATTACTACTGCACCATCAACATCTAATTTATTTTTAGGATTATCAGTTCCAATTCCTACATTACCTTCAACAATCAATCCATTTGAAAAATTATTTGTAGATGATGTTATAACTCCAGCATATGAAGAACCTATTGCAACCCCGCCAGCAATATCTAATTTATTTTTTGGAGATGAAGTTGAAATACCTATAGAACCTTCAACAATTATACTATTTTCTGGTGCTTCAATTATACCTGCATAAGATGAACCTATTGACAGATTTCCAGCTATATCTAAATTACTTTTTGGAGTTATAGTTGCTATACCTACTTTACCGCTATCTGAAATTCTCATTTTTTCAAAATCATTAATTCTAAATGTAATTTCTTTACCTAATGATGCATTTAGTAAAGTTTCTCCTGTTGAAGATTGAATTAATGCATAATCATTTTGAGAATTTCTATCAATATGTGCAAAAGATGCATAATCTGAATCACTATTATTATATCCAATCGCTGTTCTTCCAAAGTAACTTGTAATATCTAAATTATAGGATGCTCTCATGCTTCCATTTATATCTAATTTTGAACTACTATCTGGAGATGTAGTTCCTATACCTATTGTTCCTTCTACTAATAATCCTCCAATTGGAGCTAAAATACTTGATAAACCAGCATATGTATCGCCTATAACTACTCCTCCTTTTACATCAAGTTTGTTATTTGGAGTTTCAGTATTAATACCTACTTGATCAAATATTGCTAGTTCTGTTGTTGGTAAACCATCTAATTGTGATTGTAAATCAGAAGTTAACCCTGCAAGATAATTAATTTGGGTACCAGTTGCTTGAATAGGAATATTATCTAATACTATACTAGCTATTTTAGTAGTTCCAGTTATTGTTAAATTAGAAGTTGTTGAATTATTTTCTAATGATGATGCTACACTTGCTGTACCTTCAAGGTCTGCTAGTATTGTTCCTTTAATACCTTGCATAACTTCTTGATCATTTATTGCATTTGTTAAAAATGTAAACTTTTTAGTAGAATAATCAAACCCCATAAAGCCAGTTTTTACAGCTGTATCAAAATAATTAAATTCAATACCTTTGTCTTTTAAGTCACTAGATGTAGGAGAAGTTTCACCAATTGTTATTATAGGATCTTTAATTTTTACATTTAATGAATTTATATTTGTATTAGTACCATCAATTGTAATATCTCCTGTTACTGTAAGATTATCATTTACTGTTACTTCTGATGTAACATTACCTATACTAATTGGAACGCTTGAAGATGATGTACCAATATTAATTCCATCAGTTGTATTGCTTGTATTTATATCTATTTTACCTGTACCACTTGTTACTAATAATCCATCAACAGTATATGTACCTATTCCAACATTACCTTCTACAATCATACCGTTAGTAGGTGCAGTAATAGTTCCAGCATATGAAGATGAACCTATTATAACTGATCCATTTACATCCAAAGCATTTTTAGGAGTTAAAGTATTAATTCCTACTTTACCAGTAAATTTAGGATCTGCTGTTGGTGGTAAAGCATCTATTTGACCTTGAATACCACCTGATAATCCTGATAAAAAATTAATTTCATCAGCTGTTGCTGTTAAAGCGGTTGAACCTAAAACTAAACTTGCAATAGTAGTAACTCCATTTATAGTTAAATCAGATGTTGTTGAATTATTTAAAAGTATAGTTGCTGTATCGGCATTTCCTTCTAAATTACCAACTAAAGTACCTTTATTTCCTGAAAATACTTCACTAGTATTTGTTGCTTCAGGAATAAACAAGAATTTCTTTTGATTATTGCTAAATCCAATAAAACCTATTTTTGATGAATTGTCATAATACTTAAATTCTATCCCTCTATCTACACCATCATTTAATGTCAAATCTTGACTTCCTCCCAATGTAATTGTTGTATCTTCCAAGTTTATTGTTGAGGTATTTACAGTTGTTGTAGTCCCATTTACTGTTAAATTACCAGTTACTATTAATTCATCATTTATTGTTACTGTTGAAGTTGTATTTCCTATTTTTATTGGTACGTTTGATGTTCCTGTTCCTATAGATATTCCATTTAATGTATTGGTAGTTTCTATATCTATTCTTTGAGATCCAGCTACAGTTAAAGTTCCTAATGGACTATTAGTACCAATACCAACATTACCTTTTACTATTAAACCATCTGTAGGTGAAGCATTAGTACCTGCATACGAAGAACCAATTGTTAAACCTCCATTTATGTCAACTTTACTTTTTGGATTATTGGTTCCAATACCTAGTTTACCATCATCATCAATTCTAATTTTTTCTGTATTATTAATTCTGAACGTAATATTCTTATTTAATGGTGTATTTATTGATACTGTTCCATCTGAACTTTGTGCAAATCCAAAGTTTTTATCTGTATTCATATCAATATGTGCAAATGATGCCATATCAGAGTCTATTCCATTATACCCTATTGCAGATCTACCAAAGTAACTTGATGTATCTGTATCATAATTTCCTCTTATAGAACCAACAACATCGAGTGCAGTATTTGAGTCTGGTTGAAATGTTCCTATACCAACGTTACCTTCAACTAATAATCCGTTAACTGGTGAAATATTTGAACCTGAATATGATGAACCAATAGTAACTCCACCTTCAACATCTAATTTACTTTTTGGTGTTGAAGTTCCAATACCAAGTTTTCCATCACTAGTCATTCTTATTTTTTCTGAATTGTTGATATTAAATAAAATATGTTTATCTAATGTTGAATTTATTGTTGTAATTCCTGTTGAATTTTGTGAAATTGCAAAACCAGTTGATGTATTTTTATCAATATGTGAAAATACTGCTACATCTGTTGTTCCACCATCATATCCAATAGCAGCATTTCCTAAATAACTTGTTATATCTTGATCATACGAAGCTCTTATACTTCCATTTACATCTAAAGCTGATGTACTGTCTGGAGAATTAGTTCCAATTCCTACTTTTCCTTCAACTATTAATCCATTTATAGGAGCAGTGTTTACACTTGCATAATTACTCCCTATTGTCATATTTCCATTTATATCAACTTTACTTTGTGGTGATAATGTACCTATACCTAATTTACCTTCCAATAATAAACCATTAATTGGTGCTGTACTAATACCTGCATAATTAGATCCTATAACTGTTGATCCATTAACATCTAGTATATTTTTTGGTGCATTAGTACCAATTCCAATTTTTCCATCAGTTGATAATCTTAATTTTTCTACATTATTAATTCTCATAGTAATGATTTGATCTTGAGAAGCATTAATTAGAGTTTCTCCAGCACTAGATTGCATTATTGAATAATTAGCTGAATCATTTTTATCAAGATGTGAAAAAGTTGCCGAATCTAAATCTGAATTATTGTAACCAATTGCTGCTCTTCCAAAAAAACTTGTTGTATCTGTATCATATGCTCCTCTTATTGAACCACTTACATCTAATTTAGTATTTAAATCTGGTGTACTAGTACCTATTCCTACATTACCTTCTACTAACAAACCACCAATAGGTGCTGTTTTTACACTCGCATATGTCATACCAATTACAGCATTACCACTTAAATCAATATTATTGATAGGATTATTTGTTGTATTGATTGACATTTTCCCAGTAAAATAAGGATTAATTATAGTAGATCTAGCATCAATTTGTGACTGGACTGAACTTGTTACACCAACTAATCTATTTATTTCAACACCTGATGCTGATATATTAGTTCCTCCAAATGTTAAACTATCTACAATTTTAACATCTCCTGTAAGTATTTGATTTGTTGTTGTTGCATAATCTATTAACGTTGTTGCAGTATCTGCATTTCCAGTTAAATCTGCAATTAAATTACCTTTAGTACCTGAAAATACTTCTCCAGTATTAGTAGCATCTGTTAATAATGAAAACTTTTCTAATGCATTGTCATATCCCATAAATCCTATTTTTGAGCTATTATTAAAATATCTAAATTCTATTCCTCTATCTTTTAAATCGTTGTTTGTCAATTCAGTATTTCCTCCTAATGTTATTACAGTATCTTCTACAGTAAATGTTGTTGTATTAATTGTACTTATAGCACCATCAATAATTAAATTACCAATTACATTCAAGTTATCATTAATTGTTACTTCTGAAGTAGAATTACCAATTGAGATTGGTACACCATTATTTGAAGTTCCAATTTCTATACCAGTAGTATTATCAGTTGTTTGCAATGATATTTTCTTTGATCCAATTACAGTAAAAGTACCATTTGGATTATCAGTACCAAATCCAACATCACCTTGGACTATTAAACCATTTGTAGGTGCTGTAGATAATCCAGAAAATGAACTACCAATTGCTACTGCACCGCTTACATCTAATTTATTTGCTGCAGTTCCTATTCCAATTCCTACATTTCCAGAATCTATAATATTAAAAGCATCAGATTTTATATTAAATTTTAATCCATCAGGAATTTGAATTACAGTTCTATGTGCAGCTAATCCAATAGTTTCGTTTCTAAATTGCATAAATTCTGTATTTTGAATAGTAAAATTAGTACTACCCTCAATTGTTAAATTGGCAGAAGGTTGAAAAGTATTTATACCAACATTACCTTTTACTATAAGACCATCAGTTGGTGATGCATAGGTTCCTGAATACTCAGATCCAATCGATACCCCACCTTCTATATCTAATTTACTTTTTGGATCATTAGTTCCTATACCTACAGAACCTTCAACAAGCATACCTCCAGTTGGAGCAGAATTAGTACCTGAATATCCTGGACCAATTGTAATATTACCTTCTATATCAACTTTACTTTGAGGTGTTGTAGTACCAATACCTACTTTACCTTCAACCAATAAACCTTCTGCTGGGGCAGCTGTACTACCTGAATAAGAAGAACCAATAACCATGTTTCCTTCTACATCAACTTTACTTTGAGGAGTTGTTGTCCCAATACCTATTGCACCTTCTACTAATAAACCATCACTTGGTGCAGTATTTGTACTAGAGTATGATTTACCAATAACTGCGCTTCCATATATATCAAGTTCATTTTTAGGATCAATATTTGCAATACCAATTCTATTTTGAACTAATAATGAATTACTAGGAGCTGTTACTGTATTTGTATATCCAGTGCCAATAACTGCATTTCCTGATATATCAAGTTTATTGTAAGGAATTAAAGTACCAATACCGATATTTCCTTCAACTACAAGATTATTTCTTGATACATCGGCATTTCTTTTAAAATAAGTTTCTCCTAGAGTTGTATTGTAATTATTTGTTAATGTAGTAAAATGTCCTGGAAATTGTACTCCATTTCCAATAATACCTTCTATATCTGATTCTAATATTCCTCTAGTTACTGCTATATTACCTGATACATCTGAGTTTACAGATGTCGAACCAACAACAAATTTTTGTATATTTTCTCTCCAACCTATAAATTTGTTGTTACCTGAAGTTCCCCTATCAATTAAAATACCTGCATCATTGATAGCAGTTTCTGTTCCATCTGATAATGAAATTATAGAATCACTTACATCCATATTTGTAGTTCTTACTGTCGTAGTTTCACCATTTACTGTTAATCTTCCAGTTACAACCAAATTATCATTAATTGTTACTTCTGAATTTGTATTACCAATATTAATTGGAACTCCGAAATATTTAGTACCTATTGAAATACCATTTGTAGTATCAGAAGTATTAATATCGATTCTTGTTGTATCATCTACTGTAAGAATTCCTAATGGTGAATTTGTACCTAAACCTACATGTCCCTCTACAATTAATCCATTATTTGGTGCTTGGTTGTTTCCTGCATAAGTTTCACCAATTGTTACTCCACCTGAAATATCAACTTTACTTACTGGTGAATTTGTGCCAATACCAACTTGTCCTTCAACTATTAATCCATTAGAAGGAGCAATATCACTACCTGAATATGAAGATCCAATTGTAAGATTACCGTGAATATCTACTTTACTTTTAGGTGTTGTAGTACCTACACCAATTTTGCCTTCTACTAGTAATCCATTATTTGTTGCTGTTGAAACTGCAGCATATGAAGACCCAATTACCATATTTCCTAATACATCAACTTTATTTAAAGGTGATGATGTACCAATACCAAGTTTTCCATCTTCTGTCAATATTATTTGTTCTTGATTATTAATTCTTAATTGTATATTACCTCCTGAAATAGCATTTATTCTTGTATTACCAGTATTTGTTTGTTTTATTGAGAAATCGTTTGAATTATTGAAATCTAAATGTGAAAATGTAGCAGAATCAGAATGAGAAGAATTATAACCAATAGCAGCTCTTCCAAAGTAACTTGTTATATCTTTATTATAACCACCGTAAATAGTACCACTTACATCAAGCATAGCATTACCATCTGGAATATTATTACCAATACCTACTATTCCTTCAACTAATAAACCATTTATTGGAGCACTATTACTACCTGAATAGGAAGAACCAATTGTGACATTTCCTTCAATATCAACTTTACTTTGTGGAGTAACTGTACCTATTCCTATAGTACCTTCTACCAATAATCCATTTGCAGGTGCAGAATAAGATCCAGAATAAGAAGATCCAATTACTGCATTTCCAGTAATATCAACTTTATTTAGAGGATTATTAGTTCCTATTCCAAATCTTCCAATATTTGTTAATCTAATGTGTTCATTATCATTTATTCTTAATGTTATTTCTTTTCCAGTAGGTGCATTTAATTGTGTACTACCACTAGAAGTTTGTATTAATGAATAATTAGTAGAATTGTTTTGATCTATGTGTGCAAAAGAAGCTTCATCAGTATTTACTTGATTGTATCCAATTGCAGCTCTTCCAAAATAACTTGTAGTATCTGTATTATAGTTTCCTCTTATGTCCCCTCTTACATCTAACTTTGAAAGTGCTAGTGTAGTACCGATTCCAACATTACCTTCGACAATTAATCCATCTGTTGATGCAGAGTTAGAACCTGAATAAGAAGAACCAATAGTTACATTTCCTTCTACATCTAATTTACTTTGAGGAGTTGCTGTACCAATACCTACTGTACCTTCAACTAGTAAACCTTCAGATGGAGCAATGTTTACTCCTGCATAAGATGATCCAATTACAGTGTTTCCGCTTATATCTATCTTATTTTTAGGATCATTCGTACCTATACCAACTGATCCTTCAACAAGCATACCGCCAACTGGAGCTGCATTAGTACCTGAATAATTAGAACCAATAGTAATATTTCCTTCAATATCAACTTTACTTTGAGGAGTTGTTGTACCAATTCCTACTGTACCTTCTATTAACAAACCTTCTGCTGGAGCAGCAGTAATACCTGAATAAGAAGAACCAATAACCATATTTCCTTCAACGTCAACTTTACTTTGAGGAGTTGTTGTACCAATTCCGACTGTTCCTTCTACTAACAAACCTTCTGAAGGTGCTGAAGTTATTCCAGAATAAGAAGAACCTATAACCATATTTCCTTCTACATCAACTTTACTTTGTGGTGTAGAAGTACCTATACCTAGTTTTGCATCTGTTGTTAGTCTGATTTGTTCTGTATCATTAATTCTAATTGTTATTATTTGGTTAGCAGGAGCATTAATTAAAGTATCACCAGAAGAAGTTTGCATTAATGAATAATCTGAAGAATTATTTTTATCAAGATGAGAGAATGTAGCTGAATCATTATCGGATCCATTATAACCAATTGCTGCTCTTCCGAAATAACTTGTAATATCTTTATTGTAACCTCCATAAATAGTTCCACTGACATCAAGCATCGCATTTAAATCAGGAGTAACATTACCAATACCAACTTGTCCTTCTACTATCATACCACTAGTTGGTGCAGAATATATACCAGCATAATTATTACCTAGAGTCAAATTTCCCAAAATATCAGTTTTACTCTTTGGAAATGCGGTTCCAAAACCTACAGTTCCTTCTACTAATAATCCATTAATAGGTGATGTATAAACTCCAGAATAATTAGTACCAATAATTGCTGAACCAGTAACATCTAATTTATTTTTAGGAACAAATGTTCCTAATCCTAATGCACCTTCTACTAATAATCCACTAGTTGGTGCTATATTATTACCTGCATAATTAATACCAATAACTCCATTTCCTAGTATATCAAATTTATTTTTAGGATCATTAGTTCCTACTCCAATACTACCTTCTACTAATAAACCGTTTATTGGTGCAAAATCATTTCCAGAATATGTTGATCCAATAACAACATTTCCTTCGATATCTAACTTATTTTTTGGATTATTAGTTCCAATACCAACTGAACCTTCAACAATTAACCCTTCGTTAGGTGCACTGCTTTTTCCACCATAACTAGAACCAATCGCAGCACCACCTGACACATCTAGTTTATTAACTGAGTTAAAATGACCAATACTTAAATTACCTTCTACTAATAAACCATTTGTTGGTGCTGGTCTTAATCCAGAATACGAAGATCCTATAACTGCATTTCCTTCTACATCAAGTTTACTTTTAGGATTATTAGTACCAATGCCAACTGCTCCTTCTACTATTAAACCACTCGTTGGTGCAGTATATTTTCCTGCATAATTATCACCAATTGCAACACTACCACTAACATCCAAATAATTAGCTGGTGTAAAATTATTGATACCTAGTCTACCAATTGGGTCAATTTTTATTACAGGTACATCATTAAATCTAAAAGATATAAATGTATTAGAAGTAGCATTAATAATAGTTTCTCCTAAATTTGTTTGTCTAAAAGCATAATTAGTTGCATCATTTTTTAAAATATGTGAGAATGTAGCATTATCTGTTATTCCTGAATATCCAACAGCTGATCTTCCAAAATAACTTGTTGTATCAGTATTATAAGAGCCCCATATACTTCCACTAACATCTAGTTTTGCATTTGGATCTGGAGTATAATTACCAATTGCAGTTTGACCTTTTACTACTAAACCATCTGTCGGTGCATTTCTAAATCCTGAATAAGTATCATCACCTATCATTACACTTCCAGTAATATCTACTTTATTAGTTGTTATTAATGATGGAGTTCCTACTCCAACTTTACCTTCTACTATTAATCCACTTGATGAAGCTGGATAAACTCCAGAATAACTAGATCCAATAGTAACATTACCTTCAACGTCTAATTTACTTGATGGTTGAGAAGTACCAATACCGACTGCACCTTCAACTAATAGTCCTTCATTTGGAGCAGTTTTTAAACCAGAATAAGAAGATCCAATTACAACATTTCCTTCAACATCTAATTTATTTTTAGGAATAAAAGTTCCTATTCCTACACTACCTTCTATTAATGCTCCATCAACAGGTGCATGGTATTTACCTGCATAACCTTGACCAATTGAAATATTATTACTTATATCAAGACTGTTTAATGGAGTATTTGTATTTATACCTACCTTGTAATCAAGAGTTTTATTTCCCAAAATAATTGCATTAGAAAAATCAGTAAAAATATCATTACCAATTAATATTGTATTTGTAGAATTACTTGATACAAAAGAGTCACTACCAATAATAATATTATTATCGGAATTAGCTTTTGAATTATATCCAACTATAGTACTTCTATTAACTATATTTTCACCTGAAACATCAGAAGAAGAACCAATTATAGTATTAGAAATTCCAGTTGTATTATTATATCCAGATTCCCAACCTAATGAAGTATTATTACTAGCATTTGTTTTATATAATGATTGATAACCAATAGCAACATTATTAGATCCATCATTATTATACAATGAATAATTACCTAATGATATATTATTAGTTCCATCTTGATTTAATAACATAGATTTGTAACCAATTGATGTATTATTTTCTGAATTAGAACTAAATAAAGATTGATGACCTATAGCAATGTTAAAAGAAGAGTCATTTGAATATAAAGCTTCGTTACCTAATGCTATATTTCCTTCTCCATACATATTAGAATAAGAAGAAAGTTTACCAATATTAACATTATCAGATCCTGTTAAATTACTAAAACTAGCTTTATAACCAATTGCTGTATTATCTGAAACAATATTGTTGTATAATGATTGAGAACCAATTGCTAAATTAAAATTAGAATTAATATTTGAATGCAATGATTCAACACCAATAGATACATTATCTATACCATTTCTATTTGAATATGATGATTTAAATCCATATGCAGTATTATCATCAGATGTGTTCTTGTATAGTGATCTAAAACCTACTGCTGTATTTCTAGAATTATCTGAATTTAATAAAGCTTCTGCGCCTATACCAACATTAAATTCACCTTTTGTTGATAGTCTAGATGCTTTCCAGCCAATTGCAACATTAGAAGATCCATCTTTTGATGATTCCATTGCCATAAAACCAACTGCAGTATTGAATGAAGATTCATTTTCGTATAATGAATTTGAACCAAATGCTGTATTTTCAACACCATAAATATTTTGTCTCAATGCTTCATACCCCATAGCTGTATTATCTGTTCCACTAACATTAATAAATCCTGATCTAAAACCTACTGCTGTATTATTTGATTCACGAGTATTAAATAATGATTGAAACCCAACAGCAACATTATATGAATTATCATTATTAAATAATGCCCGATTACCTATAGCTACATTATGAGTACCATATAAATTTGAATAATTAGATTTCCATCCAATTGCAATATTTTCAGCTGCTTTATTATTATAGGCAGCATTATAACCAATAGCAATATTAAATGATGAATCATTCATATATAATGCTTTAGTACCAATTGCAATATTATCTTTACTAGCTAAATTATGATAACTTGCTTCTTGGCCAATTGCTATATTATCTGTTCCACTTACATTTTTATAAGAAGAATTATAACCTATTGCTATATTATCATTAATTTGATTATCATGTAAAGAATTATAGCCAATAGCTATATTTTTTGAACTATCATTTGAATATAAAGAATAATTTCCAATAGAAATATTTTCAGTTCCAGAAACATTTAAAAATGATGATTCTTTACCAATTGATACATTATTAGTTCCAGTTATATTTGAATAACTAGATTTCCAACCTATAGATGTATTGTCATCTGAATTATTACTGTATAATGATTGATAACCAATAGCAATATTATTGTCACCACTTAAATTTTTTAATAAAGAATAACTTCCTAGTGATGTATTAGTAGATCCATTAATTAAAAAGTGTGATGATTCAAAACCTATAGCTGTATTAAGATTACCTCCAACTAGATCTTTCAATGATCTTGCACCAAATGCAGTATTTTTATCACCATCATAAATAGAAGCCAATGAATTATAACCAACACCAGTATTGTACCAAATTCCGTCATGGTTAGTATCATTTGATTTCTCTCCAGAATTTAGTCCAACAAAAACATTACTTCTTTGATTTCCCGTACCTATATTCATTTTACCTTTAGTTAATCTAATTATTTTATCAACAGTTCCCCTAAATTGATTAGAAGAAACATCAGAATCATAATCATAAATTTTCATATTATTTGATAAATCAAATATAATATTCGAAGAGCTAAATGTTTGTACAGTATGATCAATTGGATAAGTTGAATATGACGGACCTTTGTATTTGTAGATTGGAGATGTATCAGATTCACCATCTATAAATGCAGTTAAATTTTTGTTTTCATCTAGGAATTCCAATCTAAGCCCTTTGAATTTATTAGCATTATATTCACCAGTATTTGAGTTATATATGATAACAGCTTGTAAATTATTAAAATCATGTATGTTATATAAATCAATTAATACATGATGTGTGCTATTATTTTGTGTTAATATATAATCACTAATTGAATTATTAATTAAGAATGTTGAAGGTTTATCATTTGAAGCACCTGTAGTTGTTATTAATTCAGTATCGAATTCCGAAACATAAGTAGAGGTAACATTTGATGCTTGACATATATTACTATTGTCTACCCAACATTGTAATTCCGATAAATTGATTGAAAAATCTAAATCTGATATTTCTGTAGTTTTGTTTCTTATTAAAATATATCTGAAGAAATAAGTATTTTCTTCTAGATCAACATTTAAATTACCATTAATATCCAAAGTATGTTGTGGATTAACATTAGCAATACCAACATTTTTATTACTAAGTAAAGTCATAACTTTATTGTCATCAAATAGATTATGGGCTAGATCAATATCTAATCTAGTTCTAGAAGTAGTCATAAAATTTTCATATCTTGACAGTGCAAATTTAGCTTTTGCTCCATGGGATACAGATTCTGTGCCATGTCTTAATAGATATAGTATGTCTTTAGGATCATTTATTGCTGTTCTAGAAGTTTTTGTTTCATTAATTATACTAACAGCATCAGTGTCGTAATTATAATTATTATCTGTAGCATATGCTAATGATCCACCAACTTGTAATTTTGTTACAAAAGGAGAATCTTTAGCCATTATTCCAACTTTATTATTAATTCTAGTTTCATTAGAAGAAAATTCAACGTATCTTATTGGATTAATATTAAGTTGATTTAATGTTGTTAAATCATTCGCATCTAATGGTGTTTCTCCAAAAATAAATGAATTGTGACTTTCATCCCAAATAATACAAGTATTATTAAGTTCAGTCCCCCTATTAAAAATAAATCCAGTATCAAAATCATTTGTAAAATTAGTATTAGAAGCATCTCTGCCAAGTTCAATGACTCTATCATGAAAAACCGAAACTTCGTTTTTAAATTCTGATGTTGTTCCAGTTACTTCAAGATTACCATGAATTCTTACATTACCACTAGAATCGACAAAAAATTTATCACTTAATAGTCCCATTGTATAAAATCTTGGTTCCAATAGACTTACTGAATTAATTATTACATTATTGCTTTCATCTACTTGAAATAGTAGATTATTCTTATTATTATCTAGTACAACCTCATAGTTTTGCCATGGACCGCTTGTAGAATCATTATAATGTTGTCTTGTCATTATAAGGATTGTAGAAAAAAAGTATTGTTTAAAAATAAAATTAACTTATACTTTTTACAGGGTGAAAATTTATTTTAATAAATGAATAAGCCATCAAGTTAATAAGTTTACATATTTTTTTAAAAATATTTTGAATTAACTTTTTTGATTCTATTTAAAATTATTTAAAGTTTTCGATTTTATTATTTTAATGATGGACATAAAAATAATTGATTTATTAGTTCTAGAGTTAAAGTTTAATATACCAGAAGATATTTTATCAAAAAATACATTTATTAGTTTAGATATAGAAAAATTTAAATTAGAAGAAATTAATAAAAGAAGAGAAAATAGCAGTAAACAGTTAATTGAATATGGAGACATTGAGAAATTTTTAAAGAGAATTAGTGTTAATAAAGAAAATTTAGAGATTATTGTTCTAGAAAATAAGGACGGAGTTGATGATCTTGAAGTAATTGAAGATATGAAAAGTTTATTTTTAGTTAGTAAAAAAAGTATACAAGATGAAAGTATAAATAATAAGATATTTTTGCATTATGACGAAAGTCATAATAAATATTTAGAAGAAAATGATGAAAAGATATTTGAAGATTCATTTAAAATGATTCAATACAATAATGTTATTAGAGCTATTGGTGAAGATAATTTCAAAGATATGAAAGAAAAAAGGTCACAATATACTCCATTATTTAACACAATAACAAAGGAAAACATTAAATTATTAAAAAATTCATTTAATGATCTAAAAGATACAGAATCTTATAAATTTGTAAATGATGATAGTTTAATGATATATTTACCAGATAATAGTTTAATAGAAATACCTACTAATATCTACGGCGAGTCTATTGATTTTGAATCAATTGATGTTACATTAAGATATCCAACTGAAGAAGAGTATGCTAATAACTGTATACATAATTGTTTAAAAGAAAGTAATAATAGTTTTGATCATAATTTAGAAAGAAAAGTTTTATATAAATATACGATTGAATCTAAAGATAATTGGACAAAAGATAATATTATTAATCATAATTCATCAAAGATTAATATTTCATTATATCCAAGAATTGTATTAGACAAAGATAATAATTTGACTACATCAAATCCAGTAGAAAAAAGAGAATATTATTTAAGATTATTTTATGGAATTAATAAAAAATTATTTGATGGAACTTATTTGGAAGATGGTGTATTTCAGTTATCAATTTGAGATTAATAGATTATAAGAAAATTCTATATCAAAAAACTTTTTTCTATTTTAGATTATAATGAGTTTAATTGATCCTGTAAAACAAGAAGAATCGTGTATGAAAATTCCTGTAATTAAAGATAAAATTATTTATGAGAAAAAGTTATCCAATTTCGTAAATGTTAAGATGAATGAATATAAAAATAACCAAAAAAAATTAAATAATCTTAGATCAGAATATGATAATTATTTAAAATTGAATATTGGTAAAAAAGAAAAAAATGTAGATAAAAGTTTCTTTGATATGAAATATGAAGGTAAAAGAAGAGAAATAAAATCACTATTTAATAAATTAGAGGAGACTTATATAAATAAAATTAATGAATTAGAATCAAACAGTTCTAAGAATTCTACAAATAATTCGATGGATGATAAGATATTTAAAGTTGAATCTAATGTTAAAGATAAATTTTTTCAAGAAAGTAATCAAGTAAAAGAATTAAAAGAAGAAATAAATAAAAAAGTAAATTTATTAAAAGTTAAAAAAGAAGAATATGATAATATGGACTATTTTATATTTAATATTCAAAACAAAATAAATAGTAACTTGAACTTACATAGAGAGTGTAAATTTAATTTTGATTTAAAAAATTGTAATTCTGATAATTACAATTATTTTATATTATTAGTATTATTAAATATAGTAACTGTAATTGGTTATCATTATTTATTTTAAGAATTCAATTTATAAGAAATGATATCTAAGTTTTTATATATGGAAATATTTTATAATACATCAGGATCAGTTATTGAGAAATTTACTGAATGCAAAGAATGTAAAGTACCAACTAATTGTATTGATTGCGGATGTGAAAAAAAATGTGATGAGTTGTGTAATAAGGAACTAAATTATAATAAAAGTATAAAAATTAACAAGACGAAAGTTAATAATTTTTTAAATTTATTAGAACTTGAAAATATTGAGGAATTTAATGAAAGACATACTCAAATAAAAAATGAAATTAGTGAATTAAAAAATAAAATAGATTTAGAAAAGAAGAATACAGTTCCTAAAAATTCTAATTTTAAAGAAATTGAGGAAATTAATCAATTCAATTTAAAAATTAAAGATCTTGACCAATGTAAAATTATTATTGAAGATTTGATGTTAAATTTTAATTTTACTGATGAAGAAATTGATATTAAAAATTTGGTAAGTAAAAATTTAAGAATTAAATTTAATCAATTTAGAGCTAAATATCATACACAATTAGAAAAAATAAGAAATAAATATAATATAAAAAATAAAGAAACAGATTCAACTAAAAGAGGAATATCTAACAAAGTTAAACAAAAAAAAGAATTATCAAATAAATTGTTTGAAGAATTGGAAAATATTGATATAAAGATATTTGAAATAAGAAAAAAAATAGCAGAAAAACAGAAAATTATTAATAGTAAAGCTAAAGTGGCTCAAGAATTATTAGATAATAGAGAAATAAAATGTAAAGAAAAAGTGTGTCCTACAAATTACTCTAGGCATATAAGAATATCTTTAGTTTTTCAAATTATAATTATGATAGCTATTGTTGTTAATAAAATTAACAGATAAATAGTTTTAATTTTCTAGATCTTTCTATATAGTAAAAATGGAAAATTATGATTGTTTTGGAAATTATTATAAGGATGATAAAATTATAGAAGGTTTTTCACATCATACATATACTGATAGATATTGTTTAGGAGATGGTTCACGTATTTATAAAAGAGTAAATCTTGAAAAAAAAGATTTATTAAAAAAAAATCCTTGTAATAGCTGTTGGTGTAAAAATAAAGAAAAGTTTAAAAAATTAGATGATCAACATAAATATTTGTATTGTAAAAAAGGAATGAAATCTAATGAAAATATAGCAAATACAATTGATGAAAGGAAAACTAAAATAAAGAAATATGAAAAAATATTATTTTTAAAAAAAAAATTAGAAAAAATAGAAAATAACCAAAAATTTTTTAAAGATATTGAAGATAGAAAAATAAAAGAAGTTGATGATAAAGATCTAAATTTAACATTTAATAAAAAAAAAAGTATGACTGAAAATACTTTAAATTATGATAAATTAATTAAAGAAAAAAAGAAACAATTAGAAGATAAACTGGTAATAGTTCTTGATGAAGAAGAAGAACAAGAAGAAAAAGATATAATATCAGAACAAAAAGAAATAGATGATATGAATAAAAAAGAATTAATTCTAATTAGGAAAAATAGTGACAAAATTATAAAAGACATTACAGAATTAAAATTAAATGAACAAGAAAAAAGTATGAATCTTATAAATTTAAATGAAGAACTAGAAGAGGAATTAGTAGAGGTTAAGAGACTAAAGAAGTTGTTTACTGATAATAAGGATAATTTAATGGAAACTAAAAATTTACTATTCAAATGTAATAATGTTGTTGCAGAAAAATTAGACTGTCCAAATTATAACATAACTTTTTTTGCAATTTTAATAGTTATGATTATTTACGTTGCTTATATGTACTTAAATTACTATGAGAAAGTATTCTCGTTTTAAATTATTATAATTAAATATATATGAAATTATTTTTTCTAAATTTTCATATATATGTCTATTCGTTTTTTATTAAATAATAATAACAAAAAAATAATTAAAAGTAAACAGTTTGGCAATAACGGTAATACTGAAATTATAAAATTAAATGAAATTACTACTAATATTGATACAAAAAAATATATTTCCGTAGGAAAAAATGATAAGATTGAAAAAGCAACTAATACTAATAATATCATAAATTATAATAACAATAAAAATAAACTATTAGAAGTAAGAAAACTAGAAAGACAAATTGTGATACAAAATAAGTATAAACAACATATAAAACTCTGTAATAATCAAAATATAGAAAACTCTAAAAATAATTTAATAGTAACGCCAGTGTATGGACTTGGTAATAGGTTAAGAGTTTTAGCTTCTGCATATAGCATTTGTAAGGAAAAAAAATTAAATTTAATTATAAATTGGATACCAGATAATCATTGTGATTGTAGTATTCATGATTTATTTAAAAATATAGATAATATTGGATTTGTAGTTAATGAAGAAATAAATATTGATTTATTAAAAGAAAATAATTACATGATTTATAATTATATAGAAACAGATAAAAATGGAAAAAATGATGAATTCATTAATTTTGATAATATTAGAGAAGTATACATAAAATCTAATTGTATTATTAATTCTAAATATTCTTTTACACATTACAATTCTTTTTTCAAAAATTTAGTATTTAGTGATGATGTAAATAAATTAATAAATAGTGTTGATACTAAAGATTGTATTGGTATGCATATTAGAATGGAAGGTGGAAGAGAATATTGTAATACTTCATATGATAATTATAAAAATTGGACAGAAGAAGAAACTAAATTAATGTTTGAAAATAGAGATAGATCACATATTGATTATTTTATTAATCAAATTAATATTATACTTAAAAAAGATTCAAATAAAAAATTTTTTATAGCAACAGATATGAAAATTAATTATGATAAATTGATTAAAATATATGGTAATGAAAAAATAACTATATTGAATAGAGATTTGTTTGATAGAAGTTCTAACCAAATTAAATATTCTTTAGCAGATATTATTCTTTTATCTAAATGTAATGAATTTTATGGATCATCATGGAGTTCTTTTAGTGAGATAGTTATTGCTTTTCAATGTAGATATCATAATAATAAAGTTATGAATATGCTATCTAATGATTTTCCAAGAGACTCTGTTATAATAAATTCAGATAAGATAGAATTAAATGGTTCGGAAAATGATAATATTTTTAATAATAAAAAATGTTATCATTCATATAAAAAATTAGTAGAAGAGTATGTGAAAATGAATGAAAAATTTAATAATTTTAATTTGATATTAAAAATTAATATTTATTGTTTGTTAGAAAACATAGATCTAGATCTACTTTTTGGTGATAATCAAAATCTAAAAAAGTTTGTATTAAATAAAGTATTTACTGAAAAAGAAATTAATGATGAATTGGAAGTTTCAATAAAAGATTTCTATAATAGTAAAAAATTTATTAGCAATAAGTACTTGTGTAATATAGGTTATTATTTAATTAATAAAAACGTACAAAATATCAATATTAATGTTGATTTATTTAAAAAGATAAAAAATATAATAGATTTGAATGCAAAAAATAATAAAGTGTTGGTAATCGGAAATGGTCCTTCAGCAAAAGATTTTAAATTTGATGATTATGAATCAAAAGCAGAGCTTATTACTAATAAAACTTCGTTTTATGATATTACATTAACAATGAATAATTTTTATAGATACAGTGAAAAAATAAATTGGTATTCAAATATTTATGTTAGTTTAGATGTTGTTGTAACAGAGTCAAATATTAAAAAAATAAAAGAAATGGTAGATAATAAAAAACATGAATTATATTATGTGGATGATATATTTTTGAAATTTTATCCAGAATATAAAGATAATGAAATAATTGTATTTAAATCAGAACTGAAAGATATCGATATAACTTTCTCAGATGAATCATTAGTTACAACAGGTAGTGATTCTGTAAGATTAATGTTAATATGTAATTTTTACAATATTAATATAATAGGCATTGATTGTAATTATAAAAGAGAAAATAATCAATTAATAGATGGTATGGAAGTAATAAAGACAACACATAATATTATTGAAGTAAAAGAAGATATAAATAATCCAAATTATTTTTTTGAAGGATATCATATTAAGGGTGATAGATTGAATTTTCCAGATTGTAGATTAAATGAAAATTTAAAAAAATATGGTAATGATTTACATTACTTATCATGGGTACAATTGGTTGGAGCAATTAAGAGTTTTAATAATTTTAATCATAAAAAAGTATATATAAAAAGTTTATCTAAAAATTATACCAGTTTTACAAATTTTATCAATAGTAATATAGATATGAAAAAAAATAAAGAAAATTTTACAAATTTTATCAATAGTAATATAGATATGAAAAAAAATAAAGAAAATTTTACAAATTATGATTTAATAGTAATTATATCTGTTTATAAACCAAAGATTTATTTTTGGAAATCATTAATTGAAAATATTAATTTATTAAACTATGATAATTACAAAATTAAAATTGTATTTGTTATTTTTGAAGAAAATTTAATTAATGACATTAATTTATCAGTTAATAAAGATAATGAAATTATAGTTCTCCCAAATTTAATTACCTTGTATGAGGCATGGAATCATGTTATTAATTTATATAAAAATGAGACTCTTTATTTTACAAATTGGAATATTGATGATAGAATAATACCTGATTTTTATAAGATAATGTTAGATTCAATAATTGCTGTCAATGGAGATGTAATATGTTCTCCTTCTCAAATTTACAAAGAAGAGATAGATTATGATAAATTAATTAAATTAGATAAAAAATTATCAAATCAAGCATTAAAAAATTATTGTGATTCTAAGATATATAGAATATCACCTTATGATATGATACATATTGAAAATAAAAAGGTTTACAAAAATAATCTTCCAAATTGTTTACCAATATTTTCATCAAAATTATTATTTAATTGTGAAACAGATATTTATTTTGATAATAATACATACGATATTTGTGGTGATTATAATTTTTGGGTAAGTAAAGTAATTGATGAAAATAATAAATTTTATTATTATAATGATATTTTATCTTATCAATTTATGGGAGATACATTATCTGCTGGATTTATGAATAATAATAATAATAAATATAAAACTTTTATTATAAATAATGAAAAATTGACTAAAAGACAAACAATTCATTCTACTTTCAATAATTTGGTTTACATTAATAATTTTTTCGATAAAGATATTGAAAATAGAATAACAATTGTCATACCAGTTTATAATGTAAGTTATGATATTATTGATAAATGTATTACAAATATTATTGTAAATGATGAATACCTAAATATAAATATAATTGTAGTATTTGATTCAGAAATAGTTGATTATAAAGAAGATATTATTCAAAAGTATAGTTTTCTAAAAAATGTAAAATTAATTTTTAATGATAGAAATTATGAAAGGTGTGTTAGTAGAAATATTGGGTTGGAACATACGATTACTAAATATGTTATGTTTCTTGATGTTGATGATATTTTAATAGTAAATAACTTAAATAATTTATTAGATTATATTAAAAAGGTTTCTGATTGTAATGTTGTTTGTGGTACTTTCAATGTAATATATTCTAATAAGAGGGAAGATATAGATTATAAAGAGACTGATATTGTAAATAATAGTGTAAAATTAATAAAAAATATTGAACTAGAATTTTTTAAAAGTGCCAATTTACAGATAGGTACATTACTATTTGATAGATATTTTTTGGTAAAAAATAAAATTTTTTGGAAAACTGATTTAAATCAATACAATATAATAAAAGCAGGAGAAGATATTGAATTTTTAACTGAAGTTGCGAAGATATCTAAAATTCATCTATTAAATGTAAGGTTAATAAATTATGTAAAATGGGAAGGTTCATCTTCACATTTTCACAGATGTTTAAGTATTTATGAAGTGATTGAAAGAAGACAGCGTATATTCGATTATTTAGAGAATGATGGATATTTAAAATTATATATTTTAAGTATAATTGAAAATAATGATATCAGTAATGTATTTAATAATAAATTTATTGATTTTTATAGTAATATTGAATATAATATAAATGATATCGAAAAAACAATAAGTAACTTGATACAAGAATTTAGTAATATTAAATTACATGTAAAGAGTAAATATATTAAAGATTTAGGATATTATTTAATGAAAAAAAATATTAAAAATATTAATTGTATTAATGAAGATTTATATAAAAAAGTATTAAGTATTATTGATAGCAAATTTAATGATAAAAAAGTTTTAATTATGGGTAGCGGACCTTCACTAAAAAATTTTAATTTTAGAAATTATGATATTACAATTACAATGAATAATTTTTATAGATATAGTGAAGAAATTAATTGGTATTCAAATATTTATGTTAGTATGGATAGTATTGTAACAAAAAGTAATTGTGATAAAATTAAAAATATGATCGATAATAAAAAACATGAATTATACTATTTATCTGATAATTTTCACGAAATATTTCCTGAATATAAATATAATGATTCAGTTTTATATTTAAGTAATTTAGAAAAATATCATTTTAAATGTTTTGGTAAACAAATTATAACAACAGGATCAGATTCTGCAAGATTATTAATAATGGGAAATTATACAAATATTAATTTAATAGGAATTGATTGCAATTATAATTTAGATAGAAATCAAAAACTTGATGGTGTTGAGGAAATTAAAAACGGAGATAGTAAAATTTTAAAAGTAAGCAAAAAAATAGAAAATAATAAAAATTATTTTTTTAATAATTATCAATTGGAGGGTGATACGTTTAATTATCCTGATCCTTTAATAAAAGAACATTTAGAAAAATATGGAAAAGATTTACATTATCTTGCATGGGAACAATTAGATGGTGATCTTAAAAATTACAATAAAAATTATAATAATAAAATAATAATAAATAATTTATCTTCAATATCAAAAATTAAAAATTTATTCAAATAATTTTTTCTTTATTAATATATATATAAAATTATGAATAAAGAAAATTTTGATGAAGAAACATATCAATTTAATACCGTTTATGAAGATGAAAAAATAAAAATTTTTAGTATATGTGGGACAGCTTGGATAGATAAATTTCAATATATTTCAAAAAAATTAAGAAAAAATCATTATATATTTACAATGGATTGGTGTAGTACTGAAAATAATTCACACGAAAATCCATTACAATTAATAAAAAACTGTGAATATCCAGAAAATATTATTTTTATGTCTAGTGTACCATCATCACATAAAAAAAGAATAGAAAATGGATTTAATTCTATTATATGTAATCATAATACATTTATAAATACTAATATTTATGATATAAAATCTGAATTTAAAAAAGAATATAATATGATAATTAATTCAAGAGCAAAAGAATGGAAAAATATATATTTAGCAAAAGAAGTAGATAATACAGCTTTAATTGTAAATAGATGGAATATTGAAAGTCATTGGGGAAATAATTCAGATGATTATTTAAATCTTAAATATTCATACTTAAATGATTGTAAATTAAATCAAATTCAAGTATCTGAAAAAATGAATCAATCATTCACAGGCGGTATATTTTCTTTTAAAGAAGGTGCTTGTTATAGTTCAAGTGAATATTTATTATGTGGTATTCCAGTTGTATCCACAAAATCATTGGGAGGAAGAGATGTTTACTATAATGAATATAATTCGATAATAGTTGAACCGAATGAAATGGAAGTAAAATATGCTTGTGAAAAATTAATAAGAGAAAAAAAAGATCCTAAAGAGATAAGAAATAGTCATCTAGAAATTACGAAAGAACACGAAAATAATTTAATAAATGAATTTCAAAAAATTTTTGATGAAAATGATATTAATAAAAAAGCATCAGAATGGTTTTATGAAAATAAAAATTCAAAATGGTTGGAACAACCTAATCATTTTATGAAAGCTGAGGGATGTGCAAAAAAAATAAAAGATATTATAAAAATATTAAATTAATGTATTAAAAAATAAAAGATATTATAAAATTATTAAATTAACCTATCAAAATAAAAAATATAATCATATTATATATAATATGATTATAATTTTATTTACTCCATATAAAACCGGGTCTACAAATATATTCTTCAAATTTAAAGAAAATAACTGTAATTGCATATATGAAGAAGAGCTTTTAAATAATTTAAATTTTAGTTTACCTTCTGATAAAATTAGTGTTATTAAAATGCATAGCAAAGATAAATTTAGTTTAAAATATAAATTAGACAAATTGAAATTAGAACCAGATCTAATTATTACTTGTGTACGAAATTTGGATGAAATTTATATAAGTGGATATTATCAAAATCTATTTTTAAAAGTAAGTAATGATTATGTTACATATCCATACCACTTAGGTAAAAAAGAAGAATATAAAGAAAAAAAATTAGATTTTTTTATTGATCATTTTAAATCATTTGATTGGACTTTATTTAAACATTTATCCGTAGACGAGAATTTTAAACAAATAGAGGAATGTTATAATATAAATTTATGGGAAAAAAATTTTGATATTGAAAAAGGATATGAATTTTACGATAATATTTTATTAATAAAATGTGAGAATGTAGATAGTATAATAGATATAGTTAATAATAAATTTAATTTGAAATTAGAAAATAAATCAAAATTTAAACGTGAAACTGTTGATGAACTATATAAAAACATCAAAAAGGAAATATTAAATTCAACACTTTTCTGTAACTTAAAATATTATATTGAATTTAAAAAAGTTAATGAAAAGTTTTATTATAGTAGTATATTTTCTGTTAAAGATTCAATAGAAAATAAAAAAAAATATTAAATTCATTAATAAATAAATACCCAATTAAAACAAGTTCCGCAGGATGTTCTTTTGATGGACAAATTGCAGATACTAATGCAATAAATTTAAGTTATCAATTACAAGATTTAGATTTTTATAATTATAATATAAATAGATTGCCAGGTACAAAATACTATATATTTGGAAATGTTCCAAAAAACTATGATGTAGTTATTCTAAGTGCTGCACAATTAACTGGTAGATTTTGTAAAGTAAGTTTAGCAGATCATATAACAAAACATTTTGGATTAAAATGTTTAAATTTATCAATAGGTGGTGTATCTGCAAATTATTATAATAACGAAGTTTTTTATGAAATTATTAATAAATCTAAAATTGTGTTGTTAAATATATTTTCAGGTAGAAGTGTTAAAAGTAAATATTATGATTGTATTGGAGACTGTATTTATATTGACAAAAAGACTAATGATAAAATATATTGGTATGATGCATTTAAAAAAATGTCAAAATCACTTACTTTAGAAGAATTAGATGCAATAATTGAAGAAATGAATATTTCTTGGTTAAATGAATATAATATTTTACTCGATAACATAAAAATTCCAGTATTATTTACATGTTTTAATAAAATTCCCAATTATAATTTTTCATTTAATAATGAAAAAAAAATAATAAATAGTGGAGCATTTCCTCAGTTAGTTAAAAATAGTTATTATAAAAAATTACTAAAAAGAATTGATTACTCGATAGAATATGAAGCTAGTGGTATTAATACTTTAGGTAATTTTGTTGATAAATACTATCCTACAAATGAAAATATTAATGATTTGTTTCATTTGGTTAAAGATAAGATATATCAAATTTTTATAGATAATTTATCAAATAACTATTTATTTTCTCATTTTAAGTTATCACAGTCCTACAAATATATTAATGAATTAATTAATTCTGATAATTATAAAGAATTTGTACTTAGTAAATTTAATGTGGATGATTCTATAAATGAAAATGCTGAGTTACTTATACCAAAAATTATTCATCAGACAGGTCCAGATAATTATAAAGAAAATGAATTAAGTGT
>Ga0257127_1000281_pt1 | contig 48289 bp, 48 predicted proteins | sample SI060_135mmetaG_FD_190152 | JGI IMG/M metagenome (GOLD analysis project Ga0257127, IMG submission 190152) | Marine microbial communities from Saanich Inlet, British Columbia, Canada - SI060_135m | ecosystem: Environmental > Aquatic > Marine > Inlet | place: Canada: British Columbia | collected... | reverse complement strand
TGTTAATGATAACAACATTGAAGATAACAATAACAATATAATTTACAATAATTATGTTGGTAATAATAACATTGAAGCTGATATCAATCATGTTTACAATAATAACACTGAAGTTTACAACAATAATAACATTGAAGTTGATATCAATAATGTGTACAATAATGATATTCTACCTGGCAATTAGCTTTTTTTTATATTAATTTTTAGAAATAAAAATTGAAAATATTAGTACAATAAAGTATATTAGTATTCAAAAAATGTGTACTATATTACAAAAAACAGATGATAATAATTTAAAATATAATCTTATGAATCAAAAGCAGAGCTTTTTACATCTTGCTTTGCAAGATATTGATCGAAGATCACTAATAACATTAAATTGCTACGCAAAACAAAAGTATGAATAAAAGGAAAAAAGGCATATTATCAGAAAGCAATGATGATACATTTAATAAAGAAAACATTACTATGGATGAATATAATAAACATTATGTTAATGTCAAGTTACGTAAGTACAATGATATTGATATGTTTAGTATTTTAGATAAAAAGTATAATTTAGATTTTCAATATAGTAGTTTATCATTTATATCTATTTATTCTAAGAAATCTAATAGTAAAATTCGATTGCAGCTAAATATGAGTTATGATATATATTCGTATATTGATGGTTGTATTGATATTTTAATAAAACATAATTCTAAAATGAAGATACCCGAGTTAAAATGTATACTTATTAAAAATATTAGCAAAAAAATAATAGAATGGTCTAAACATATTGAAAATGAATTAGTTGGTCAAAAGGCGAATAGTCTTATTGATGAATTTATTAGATATAAAAAAGAACTAATTTTTCATTTAAAAAAATAATTAGAAATTACTAAATATGAAATCTATATTAAGTATTATTCCAGAGAAGTCTGGTGTTAATATTAATCTACATTTATTGAAAGTATGGTTTAACCGTACTATATACGAGTATCCTGTATGGATTAAATCGTGTAACAATAAAATTTATATTGATTATCAATCACAATTTAAATGTAAATTTTTTAAGAGATTTATAACAAGATATAAATTTAATAAAATGATTGTTAAAAAAATATTTGTAGAAAAATATAATATTTATCCTGATTTTCTTCATGGTACTATAAAAGCTTTTTTATTTCCATCAATTAATGATTTATTTAAACTTACTTAAAAATATATTAGGTAAATATTGTACTAATCAACTCATTGGATGTCTAAACCAATAATAAATAAGTTAGAACGCCTATATAGTTGTAAAAAGGTTGAAGGGTACAACAATTTTTAATCTCCCAAATAGAGGAATATAAATAAAAGTTTAGAATTTTCTATATTATAATACCTTCTGGTGTATTATTTTTATATTACTAGTTCTCCCTTAGATGAGGAAAATAAAATAATTTATTTCAAATAAACTGAAATAAATGATTAAAAAAATTGAAACTAAATTCATCTAAATTGATATAATATCTATTGGTTTGATATACGAAGATGAACTGGCAAATCTTCTAACAATAAGCAAAAAGTTTATTGTACAGGTACTATATCTCTCCGCTTATTCTAAACACCGTTGTGGTAAAAAGATTTAGAATTGGAACAGACTGATTATCAAGTTTCAAGTCTGTAATTTTCCTATAAAAACTTGGATCATTTTAATGGTCAATAGGCAATGACAGTCTATTCTGATGAGTTGTCATACGAAACCGTTAAAAATTGAATTTTTCATTTATACTTCATATTTTAAGTAAATTAGAAAAATGGTAAAATATAACAGAAATATCAAGTTATTATTGGTACTTGTAAAAAGAATATTAAATAATAATTTATTAGGTTGTATACACCCTAGTAATAAATTAAAATTATCAAGATGTATGTCTAAAAATCTAAATTTTGATGTTTTAAACATCATTATTAATTTTATTGGTTATGAATTTATAGTTGATAAATATGTTAATAATTTAAATTTATATAATATTGTAAAAACTATAAATGACAATGAAGGTATAATAGGATTGTTTATATCATTTAGACAATATCCCAATTATAATTTTTCATATGATAAATATATTTTTAAGACTGAAGATTATATAGAACGTAGAAATATCATAGAGGTGATTGAATTCGAGAAAGTTCATCCTATTGTAAATAAGAAGAAAAGGATTTATAAACAGTCATTTGTAAATAATAATAAAAAAAATTTAAATTTGTTATTATCACAAACTGTATCAAGAATAAAGTCTATATTAATTGATGGAAAGCTTGAAGAAAAATTAAAAGTATTGGAAGTTATTCTAAGTAAATATTTAACAAAAAAAAGTAAATTTAAAAGACTAGATGATACAATGGATTTTAATAGATTTAGACTGGATTTATTAAAATTTTATAGACATATTGATTCTTTTATGAAAATAGTTTAAAGGTATTTTTAGTATTAATTTATAAACAATTTAAATCTCCCACTTCTTAAATAATTAAGATTGAGGAAAATATTTGTTAGTCAACTTTAAATGGTAAATTTCGTTTATTTGTTTTAAATGTTTATAAACGAAATTGATGTAGTGGTAACATATCCACATTCCTAGTAGATTCCAGACGTTAGATTTTCTGATTTAGTATTTAGGTAAAATATTTTGGATTTAATAAACGTTTTGATTCCATTTTATTCCGATATGCTATTTTTTCTTTAGCAACACCAATAGTATTTTCATACCTTTTATTTGGTTTTAATTTAGATTGTTCAAGTTTATAATCTTCAATATCTTTGTAATGTTGTTTAATAATTATCTTATGATAAATTGGATCAACATTTGTTAGATCCAAATCCATAATACCATTATATCCTTTAATAATATTACTCATTATTATTATAATTAAATAGAATATATTTATAAAATTCAATATTTATAATCAACAAAGTTGATTATAAATAGCTCAGTTGGGAGATCGCAATACTGAAGATATTGAGGTCACTTGTTCGATCCCGGTTTTCGACAATAGTTGTATAATAAAATAAACCAAAATTGGTTTATTTTATTCTTTTTTACACCTTTTAACATTTAAAACGCCGATTTATTTATAGATTTTCAAAGTTTTTTCTCTTGATTTCTTTGGTATATATTTCTTGGTTCTGTTATAACTTCCTTGAAAAAGTTTTTTATATATTGTTTTTGGAATTTCTTTTATTAGTTTTCTAATATTTTGTTGGAGTTTTTCTAATCCGACATCATTCTGTTTTCGCAATTTACTCTTCAATACGCTAAAATATCCTTCTTATATAGAATGATTGAAACTATCTACTTTGAATAAAGGTTCTATAGTTGTTAGAGATTTAAATTTCCCATCCTCAAATTCTATACAATCAATAATATCATGACATCCTAGTAAAAGTGGTTCAGCGTCTTTTAAACTATAAACTCCTTGAATAAATTTCATTGGAGTTCTCATATAAAAATAATCAGATACTTCTATTCCGCACGTAGGAACATATTGACTATTAAATTTTAGTCTATCAGTTAATTTATTAAGAGCTGATTCTATACTTGCAAATCGTCCCTGTTGACCGAATATACCAATATATACAGCATTATCTGGCACAACTAAAGATTCCATATCTGTAGTAATTGGAATATATTTTAATTGATTTAAATCAGATGATTCAATTATTGGATTTTCAGCCTTTAAAACCCACGAGTCTCCAATACACTTGTTATTTATATCATTAAATTGAAATTGCAATCTTGGTCCACCATCTTTGAGAATTGATGCAATCCCTTTAGATGGGATACCATTGAACCCACTAATTGGATTCCTGTTCCTACTAACATTAGGATACATAATATTATTTTTAACTTGTTCTTGATACTCTGTCATAATTTCACTTATATTACCTATATATTTTCAATTATTCAATTTTTATAACCTACTGTTAATCAGTTGTTCTTCAAGACATTGGTCTAATCCCCATTTTCTCATAACAAAAGCATCATTTACTGACAAACAATAAATTTCATCAATACCGATACTTTTAAATTTGTAATATAGATTTTCATATCCTATAAGATGTGAAGAAGAAAAAATTGGAGTAAAAGCTCTTGGTAATGAAAATAGAATACATTTTTTATTTTTAAAATAATAGTCAGTAGTTAAATCCTTCCAATCAAAAGGATTATCTTCATTTGAACTAATTATAGTTCTAGTTTTGAAAACAACATTTGGTAGTTTAAAATTATCTGATATCATGAATGACTTGATAAGTATGTATTATATCTATTTATATTCATTTTAAAATATTATTAATAACTTATTATTCTTGAAATAATAAATTTGTTATATAGGAAATTTAAAATTTCTTATTCTTGAAATAATAAATTTGTTATTTAAGAAATCTAAAATAATAAATGATTTTTGTTGTTTATATTTTAAATCTAAAATGTCTTTTTCTAATACATTGTCGATAGATTGTCTTGTTAATAATCCATTATTTTTTGTATTTATTGATGTAAGATCTCTCCAACTATCAAATAAATAATCAATATTATATAGTGGAAAAATATCACTAATACATGTACTTTTCATAAAATATTTGTGTTGTTGTGTATTTTTAATAGATGTATGAATTTTAGAACAAATATTAATAAGAGTATCTGAAGGTTCTAATGTAACAGATGCTAATTTAATAAAATTTCCTTTATATTTAATATCTTTTAATTGATTACGAACAGATACAGCTATAGCTACTTTAATTCTTCTTTTTTGATGTGTAATCATTTCATTTAATAGATTAGAAATTGAACTTGTAAATTTAGAATACTGTAATATTCTTTTATTATTAAGATATTGATGCTGTTTGAAATTATATAATTTTAATTCTGTTTCTTTTTCTACTTTATATTTTACTAATTCTTCTTGGATACTATATGACATTAATTTACCATCATAATCTTTGTGGTCAAAAGTAAAGCTTATTAAATTTTTATTTGAATCTTTATAAATAAATTGTACTACTCCAAATTTTAAACTATAAACACTATCGGATAAAATTTGTGGAGTAAAAAAATAAATATAAACCAATAAAATAATAAAAATTAAAATCTTATATTGTCTGATCATTAATATATAAAAGATTATATATTTTATATATTAATGAGTGATTATACTAATGTTATACCTGTTCCATCTGCACCACCAATTACACTGGATATGTATAATTTAACAAATGTAAATGAATCTAATGAAGAATCAAAAGAAGAGATAAATGAAGATATAAATGAAGAGATAAATGAAGAGATAAATGAAGAGATAGAATTAAAAGAAAAAATTTACAATAGATCAAAAATAGTAAAATATATAGCATGTATAGATATATTGATTCAATTATTGAATATTTTTATAATATCAATAAAATTTACAAATTTATTTTGGGTCTTCATAATAATAATTCCTTTATGTTTTATTGGGATAAGTGGTGCTATGAACTATAAAAAATATAGAATATTAATTTATATTTTATATTTAATTTTTATGTCTTTCTATTATTTATTTTTAGTATTTTATACAAAAAGTTATTATATTTTGATATTTTGTTTTATTGAATTATATTTCTTATCATATGTATTTAAATTATATAATTATTTATTAAATATTGAAGATCATATTATTAGTGATTTACAAGATGGATGGTCTCTTAATAATATTGGTATATTTTATTAATATCATTTTTATTATCAGTATAATTGAATGAATTATTTGTTTATTTTCTTTTGATAATTCCTGTTAAATATCCTGACAATATAATAATTAATAAAATAGTTATTATAGAAATTGTACAATCTTCACCTTTATTATATTCATAAATATCTGTAAATTTTTCAACAACATCTAACTTATTTAATTTGTCTTGTTCTATTTTTCTTCCAATAACTGCTTCTTTTTCATTTTTTTCTGCTATTTCTAATTTTTGTTTTTGTTTTAATATTTCTAAATCATTTATTTTGTCATCTTTTTTGTCAGACGATAATTGACTTTCGATTGAATTAATAATATTATTTTCAAGTAATATATCTTTTTTAATTTCTAAATTATTCAGTGAATTTAAAGAATTATTATAATTATCTGAAGCTACTTTTTCATATTCTAATGCAGAATTATGTTGCTCTTCAGTAGAATTATAATCAGATTCAAATTTATTCTTTTTAGCAATTAATAACTCTTTATATGCATCTAAGCTTTTTTGTTTCTTTTCAATCAATATCAATTCTTTTTCTTGAGATTCTTTAATTAATTTATATTCTTCTATATCAGCTTGTTTAAGCTTTTTCATTGATATTATTTTGTTGTTATCTATTTTTGATTTTTCTAATTTTGCTGCAGATTCATCCAATGATCCATTTAAAATTTCTAAATAAAGTGTTTTTTCAGAAAGATTATTATGAGCTTGTATTACTTTCTCTCTTAATTTACTAATAGTTTTATCCATTTTTTGATATTCATTGTTTTCTTTATCAAGTTTAATTGAAATAACATCTTTATCTGCTTTTGCTTTTTTTACTTCTGCAATAGCAGTAACCAACGCTTTTTCTTTAGAATTAACATTATCAGATGCATTATCTTTTTGTTTGATAAGAATATCAACATCATTTTTTTCTTTAATAATTAATGCTTCTAATTCATTAGTTTTTAATTGATGATTTTTAATTAAATCGTCAATCATTAATTTATTTTCATTCGCTAAATTATATTTTGTTAATATTTTTTTATAGTTTTCTTTTTCATGATTTAATTTTAATATTGATTTATCCAAATTCTTTGATAATATAGTTAGTTGTTTTTCTAGATCTACCTTATTTTTTTTTGCTTTTGTGTTATTTAATATTGCTTCTTCTTGTCTATATTCTAATTCACTGATTACAACTTCTAACTTAGTTATAGTTGTCTTTAGTTCTTTATTAATTTTTTCTAAATTAGAATTGGAATTTTGTTTTTGTTGTAAAACTTTATATGTATTACTTTTCGCTATTTCTAATTCATCTTTTGCTAATTTTATATTTTCTTGTAATTCTTTTAATTTCGTTTCATCATTTGCAAAATTTTCATAAAATGAGTATTTACCATCTGTTGAATAGAATTGAACCATATATAGAAAGTGAGAAATAATTTATAATAAAAATTGAAAATTCTAATCTAATCCTTAGATATTTCATTATAAAAATGAATAAAACTGATATTATTAAAGGTACTGAAGATAATAGTTTAGAAAATCCACATTATTTTCCGGTTAATATTAATGACCTTCAAATCGTAACCAATGAAAAAAATACTTTATCAAGAATATTAAATTGTATATCTATAGGAGGTATACAAGGTTTAAAACTTTTAAAAAGAATAATAGATACCAATTTAGAAGTAGATTTTAATATTAATTGTAGATGTGATTACTGGACTTATCCATTACATTATTCGATTATATTTAGAGAAGAAGAAATAGCATTATATTTAATTAGTATTGGTGCTGATGTAAATTTGTTAGATGAATTTAATTGTTCGCCACTTAATTATACTGTTTCTAAATTTACATTTAAAAGTAATTTAAAAGGAAGAAAAAGAATGAATATCGAGTTAAGAAAATTACTTGTCACATTACTTGTAAAAGGTGCAGATGTATCTTATAAATGTCCTGAAACTAAGTTTTTTCCTCATACAGATGCTTATAAATCTTCTTATTATTATTCATATGATATGTTAAAGAAAAGTGTTGATAATATTTTATCTAACCCTTATGAATTCCCAATAAAATTTAAGATACTAAAAGAATATTGTATAGCTGAAGAAAATAATGGAAATATTTTAGGTGACTTAATTACAACAATTATTACTTCAGATGAAAGTACAGTATTAGAAAAGTTAGATGAGATTTGTAAGAGAGGTACTGAATTTATTATTCATGCTGCTGATAATCATGGTCAAACTATGTTACATTATGCAGTAAAATATAAAATGAAAAAATTGATAAATAGATTAATATGTATGGAAGTAGATCCGTCTAGATGTAATAGACTTGGAGTTACTGCTCTTGATATAACTTCAACATTTAATCCAAAAGAAGGAAAAGAAATTGCATTATTAATTATTAATTCTATAGAAGATCATTATGGTGATAGAAATAAAAATATATCAAAATCATCAAGTAAGGCATTTGCGTTAATTGATAATATAAGAGATAATCAAGAATCTAAAATATCTGATTTTGAAAAGGAAGATATTTTAGATAATAATGAAATTAAAAAATCAAAAAAACAAAAAAAGAAAGAAAGTAAGAAAGTAAGTAAGAAAAATAAAAACAATGATAAAAAAATTAGATTTGAAGAGTTAACTCTTATGAAACAAGAAGATTTAAGATTAATTGAAAGATTAAAAGAACAAAGATTAATTTCATTTGTTGAAGATTTTAAAATAAAATATACATACAGTTATATGATTTTCTGTTTTTATAAAATAAAAGAAAATTATATTGATATTAAAATTAGAATTAAGGAAGAAAATCGAGTTATTAAATTAAATGATAAACTTAATACTAAAAAACGAAAGAGAATGATTAAAAATTTTATAAAACTAATGCATGTTATAAAATTGAAAGAGTCTTTCTTAAGATTAAAAAATAATAGTAATTTTAAGAATAAATATATTAACAATACAGAATTTTTCTTTGAATCAGAAATTAATGGATGTTTATTTACTCCGTTAATAGATGTAATGTGATATTATTAATAAATGCTTAATAATAAGTTTGATTGCATTGTTTTTTTATAAAAATTTGAAATAAATTATCTATACTAATAGCTACTATAACAAATGAGTAAAAATAAAGATATAAATTATTATTATAATAATCCTGAATTATTTGAGTTAGATAATTTAATGCAAAGTTTGATGGAAAGAGAATATTTTAGAATATGTGAGGAATTATGGTTTTCTATTCTTTCTCTTAGATTAAAACTAAAAGATTATATTGATAAGATAGTTTTTGATTGGAACTCCAGTGAAATATCATCGAATAAGAAGTTTTATTCATTCTGTAATATTGTAGAATGGACTGGATATGAATTATTTAGAGATGTATTTGTTGAATTTTTGAATTATAAAAATTATTATACAAGAGATTGTTTGTTTGAAAATTCTTGTCTTGTTTATATAAGACTAATATATGAAAAAAGCAACCATGAAATTTATAATGATAATAGAAATGAATTTACAAAAATTGTAAATGATAAATTAGGAAATAAAAATAATAAAATACTAGACAATTATATAGTAAACTGTTACTTGGGACTAGTATCTGGTAGTACTAGTTCATGTAGATATTTTCCGAGATATGAAGTTAGTATATTTAATGATAAGGGTTTTCCTGATGGTATTGATAAAATTATAAAGGACGTAACTGAATTTTATTTTTCTAATGTTAAATTATCTTTAACAAAACAAATAACTAATAATATCTTAAAATTCAGTTATTATAGAACTGAAAAAATTACAATTCCTCAATCATTTTTAGAAGAAATTAATAAAAAGATAGAAATTATTATTAATTCAACAGATGAATGTTATGAAGTATTAGAATATGAGAAGGAAAAAATTACAAAAGAATATATGTGCGAGTTATCTTATAATGTTGCAGTAAATTATATAAATATTTTAAAAAAAGGTGATTTAGTGGAATTTAATAGAATGATATCATCAATAAAAAGAAGTCAAATATGCATTAATAGTGAAGATATTTGTCCTTGCTGTAGAAAGAAAGACAAATAGAGTTAAAATGTTAATTACATAAATATGTAATGAATATTTACTCTTGTGTTGATAGTAAAAATATAGATAAAATTATAGTTTTATTTAAATCTTGTTATCGTAATTCATCAGAAAAAGACAAATTAAAATTTTATTTATTAGTAGATAAGTTAAATGATTCTATTGAAATACCTTCTGAATTAAAGTTAGAAATAAGACCACTTGATTTTAATTTTCTTAAAGAAGATGGTTGGTTAGAAATTAATAATGAATTCAGTAAGTACTTTTATAAACAAGGTGCAAAATGTAATCACATTATGAATTTTTCAAGATTTTTTATATTTGAACACTTTCCTGAAATTAAGACTGCATTATATTTAGATTGGGATATGATTGTTCAAGATGATATATTTAAATTATATAGTAATTATAAAAGTTGCAATGATAATAACACTTTTATTGTTTCAGAAAGTAAAAAATGGAAAAATATAGCAACTAATATTTTGAATTATGATGAAATAATAGGAAAAAATTTAAATGTTAATTCAATTAAATTGATAAATCAACAAATAAATAGTATGTGGTTGAATAGTGTTATTAAATATCAAAATAAAATAAATGAAATATCACCATTTAATATTAATTTAAATGAAAAAACATTTAATGCTGGTTTTAATATAGTTAATAATAATATTTTTAATTTAGTATCATTAAAGAAATTAATAGTGTCTTTAATAGAAATTCAAAAAAAATATTGTTGTTTTAGATTTGGAACACAGGTAATAATGAATTTATTAACATCAAATATTGAATTTGTTGAAAGTAAATGGAATAATAGTGATTATTCATCTAGTATAATTCATTGGTCAGGTCCAAATAAACCGTGGGATACTAATGATGAAATTTGGTTAAAGTATAATAATTAATAAAACAATATGATTAAAATTTATTTATAAATTTCTAGTATTTTTGATACAATATCGCTTCTCATTATATCACCATTTTTAAAATTAACAATAGCCATTTTATCTTTAATCATTTTATAATAGTCATCTTCATACTGTTTGTTAAGTTTAACAATAAGATCATGAAATCCATTAACAGATTTAATATCAGATTGATTAAGATCTCCAGTGATTGCCATCTTTGAATTTTCTCCAATTCTAGTTAGTAACATTAACATTTGTGTAGGGCTACTGTTTTGCATTTCATCCGCAATTATAAAAGAGTTTTTAAAAGTTCTTCCTCTCATAAATCCTAGAGGAACTATTTCAATTTTGTTTTCAGTAACCATATATTTTATTTCGGTAGAATCAAAATATTCTCTAAATACATCAAATATTGGGAGTGTCCATGGATTCATTTTATCATTTATATCCCCTGGTAAGAATCCAATATCTTCATCGACAGTAATAATAGGACGTGTAATAACTATTTTGTCTACTTTATTTAATTGATACTGTTTTATTGCATTTTTGCAAGCAATTAATGTCTTTCCTGTTCCAGCTGGTCCATTTCCTACAATTAATTTTATTTGTGGATTATTAAGAAATTCATCGTATTTAATTTGTTGGTTTGTTTTTGGGATAATCTCATTCATTTTTGAAGAGAATTGCCTTAGATTTCGTACTTTTAATAAATTTTTATTAAAAGATACTGTTGAATAGATCATTGATGATAATAACAACGACATGAGATACATACATTGGATAATGATTAGACAATACAATGTTAATTCAATTTTTAATATTAAAATTGAATTAAAAATATATAAATGTTTTAACTACTATAGCATATATATGAATGATACTAGTCAAAAAAATGTTAATAATATAAATATAGTATTATCAAGTAGATCTAATTCAGATGATAGTAGTATTAGTTCATTTGATAGTTATGAAAACAGTTTTATAAAAAAAGAATTAAATGTGATCTCTACGATATCTATTTCCGTAGGAAAAAATGATGAAGAATCTATAAAATTAAAAAAAAATAATTGGATTCCAATAGAAACAAAAAGAAGACAACGTGAAGTATCAGTGTCTGATAATTATAGTAAATCTCCTCAAGTATCTGATGTATTACGACTGATATCTGCATTTCAAAATATTAATTTGAACAAATTTAATAAAAAATAATTTAATAAATACTTGTTCCAACAAGTTTATTTTTAGATAAGTATTCAAGTGATGCTCCACCTCCTGTAGAAACATAAAAAAAATTATTTTTAAATTTGTTTACAAAACCTGCTGTATCTCCACCGCCAACGATTACTTTCTTATTTGATTTAATTAATATATCAATTAATGTTTTGCTACCACATGAATACATCTCATTTTCTACAACTCCCAGAGTACCATTCCAAAAAATAACATCATAAGATTCTATTAAATTACTTAATTCAACAATAGATTTCATTCCAATATCAAAGAAATTAAATTCTTTATTATCAGATAAATTTCCTGATATATATGTTGGAAATTCAGTTAGATTCTTTGCTGCTAATCCATCTTTCATTAAATAAATTTTAGATTTATTATCTTCTATATCTTTTAAATAGTTTTTATATTTCTCATTTTTATACAAGCTATTTATATTTCCTCCTGCAATATATATTCCATCTATTTTAGTAGATAAATTTTTTATCATTTCTAATTTGTCATCAATTTTAGAACCACCAACAATTGCTAAAATTCTGTCATTATTAATATTTTTTGTTATACTTTTTAATGAATTAATTTCTTTTTCAATAAGAAATCCATAAGATCGATCCATATTATTATAACAAGTTATGCTTACATGATCTCTATGACAACAACCAAATGCATCATTTACAAATATATCTCCAAGTTGTTTATATTTATCAATAAATAAATCAATAGATATTTGATCACTTTCTTTAGTTTCTTCTTTATGAAATCTTATATTTTCAAGAAGAAATAAATTAGATTTATTATTTTGGATACAAAGTTCTTCCTTTGTCTTTTGAGAAACACCATTTTCAAGAAAAATCAATTTTGGAATTTTATTATTAATATGCTCATTAATTGAATCTATGTAATTTTTCCAACTAAATGTTTCTTCATTAGAAACAGGTCTACCTAAATGAGATACAATAACAATATATTTAGGATTTTTAGATAAAATATAATTTATAGTTTTTAAGGTTGAATCAATTCTATAAAAATCAGTTATTTTATTATTTTTAATAGGTATATTCCAATCTAATCTTAGAACTACTTTTTTATTTTCAAAATTTTTGTTTTTAATAAAATATCTGTCATTATCAACTTCTTTAATATTGTGTTTATAAATATGTTCTAATAATTTAATAACTTTATTAGAATATGACCATTCATTATCATACCAAATCATTAATTTAAATTCATTTTTAAATAGTTCCATAGATGCTTCTTTATCGACAATAGATGGACATTTATTAGTAGTAAAATCGATACTTACCAAGTTATTTTCTTCTAATTGAATATAATCAGATTTCTTAAAATTATCAAGTAATTCTTCTAATGTTGTATCATTTTTAAGACGTATATTAAGATCAACGATACTTACATTTGAGACAGGAACTCTTAATGAAGTACCTTTAATTTTATCTTTTAATTGAGGTAATACTTTAGTTATTGATTTAGATGCTCCAGTTGAATGAGGAATTATATTATTTATTATAGATCTTCTTGTTCTATTATTAAAATTTATAGTATCACTTACATTTTGTGAAGCAGTTGTAGCATGTATAGTAGTAAAACTTGCATTTTCAATTTCATTATTTTCGAGTATACATTTTAAAACAGGAGCTATACAGTTAGTTGTACATGATGCATTGCTTATTATTCTTTCTCCATTATAATTTTCATGATTAACATTATAAATAAATTGTGGAGTATTATCTTTTGGTGGTGAACACATGATTACATAATCAACATTATGTTTATTAGCACTATCTGTAGTTAAAAATGCACCAGTACTATCAATAACATAATTAATATTATATTGTCCCCAATTAAGTAATGATGCATCTCTGTTATTTAGTACATAAATCTTCTTTTCATTTACATTAAAACTATTATCTTCATTAATAGTAATATTCCATGATTTGTTATAATTATGAATACTATCATTTTCTAAATATATTTTTATATTATTTATATCAAATCCTGGAATATTAATTGCTTTTATGTTAACTAATTTATTTTCAAGTAATTGAATAAATATTGTTTTGCCAATTCTACCAAATCCATTTATACCAATGTTCATTATTTTAAAGTATAAAATAATAAATATTATCATTGAAAAATTATTTTTTAATTAAATTATTTAAAGTATTTAGAAGACTATCTGGTGTAACAGAAATAGTATCTATATCATTTTCTATTAAAAAATTACAGAAATCAATAGAATCTGATGGTTGTTGTCCACAAAATCCTACTTTAACTCCATTTTTTTTATAATCTTTTATTGCTTTTGATATTAACCTTCTATAACTTACATTTTCATGATTTGACAAATATGTTATTTTTTCACTATCTCTGTCTACACCAATTGTTAGTTGTAATAAGTCATTGCCTCCAATAGATACCCCATCAATAAATGGACTAAATTCATCAGCTTCGATAACGTTAGATGGTATTTCGCACATAAGATATATTTTTAATCCATCTTCACCTCTTTTTAATCCACAACTACTCATAATATCAATAACTTTTTTACATTCTTCAACAGTTCTACAAAATGGAATCATTACTACTACATTTTTCATGTTCATAACTGTTCTAACATATTTAATTGCTTCGCATTCTAATTCAAAACATTTTCTATATTCTTTAGAATAATATCTAGATGCTCCTCTCCATCCAATCATTGGATTTTCTTCTGTTGGTTCATAATACGAACCTCCTATTAAATTCTTATATTCATTTGATTTAAAATCACTAAATCTGACAATAACTTCATTTGGTCCAAATGCTGATGCTATTTTAGATATTCCTCTTGCTAGTCTTTTTATAAAATACCATTCACCATTATCATGATCACCAATTTCATTAAATATTTGTTCTTTAATATCTTCTGGAATATTTGGATAATTAACCAAAGCATTAGGATGAATTTTGATATAATTATTTATTATAAATTCTAGTCTTGCCAAACCTACTCCTGAATTAGGTAAAAGACAACTTTTAAAACTTAAGTCAGGATTACCTACATTTAACATTAGTTTTACTGGTAATTTTTCAGATAAATCCTTGGCGTTAATGTTTATTTTATCAATTTTATATTTTAGTAAATTATTATAAACTATTCCTTCTTCACTTTGTGCACAATCAATTGTTACATTACTAATATCTTTTAACAATTCCGTACAATTTTTTGTTCCAACAACAGCATTAAGACCCATTTCTCTAGCAATAATCGCAGCATGACATGTTCTTCCTCCTTTGTTTGTAATAATACCTGATGCAATTTCCATAATAGGTTCCCAATCTGGAGTTGTCATATCAGTAACTAATATATCTCCTTTTTCGAACTGTTTAATATTTTTTATATTATCAATAATTTTTATTTTACCAGAACTTATTTTGTCTCCAACTGCAACTCCTGTTAATAATATCTCACTTTTTTCTTCTAATATATATTTTTCAATATCTAAATTTGTATTATCTTTATTAGAATGTACTGTTTCTGGTCTTGTCTGTAGAATATAAATTTTTGAATCTTTACCATCTATAGCCCATTCTACATCAACTCCTAAATTTTTGTTAAATAGAGTACAATATTCTTTTTCCAATAAATATACAATTCTTGAAAGATTAATAGATTGACTATTTGTAATACTAAAATTAAGCTTTTCTATTAAATTAGTGCTAATTTCAGTTGTTCCACCTTCTTCTTTATACACAATTTTAGTGTTTTTATCTCCTATTTTTTTCATAATAATAGGATCAGAAACAATATTTAATAAATTTTCTTTATGACATATTATTTCATCTGGTTTAACTCCTCCACTTACAACTAATTCACCTAAACCAAATGCAGAATTTATAACAATAGCTTTATCATAACCAGTTTCAGGATCTATTGAAAATGCTACTCCGGCAGATCCCAAGTCAGATCTTACCATTTTTTGAACTGCGACACTGATTTTTACTTCTTCAAATGGGATTTGTTGTGTATATCTATAAGAAATAGCTCTAGTATTAAATAAACTTCCGTAACATCTTTTTATATTATCAATTAGACTATCAATACCAAATACATTTAAATATGAATCTTGTTGACCAGCAAATGATGCATTAGGAAGATCTTCTGCAATAGCACTACTTCTAATAGCAACTTCTAAATTTTCTTTGGCATATAAACTACTTAAATTTTTGTAATTTTTTTCTATTTCTTTTAATTGTTCTTCTGTAAAATCACTTTTAATAATTATATCAATAATACATTCTGATGCATTTTGAATTGAATTTAAGTCAGAATAATCAATATCTCCTAATTTTAATTTAATGAAATCATTTAAATTATTTTGTTCTATAAACTTATCATACATAATTGTAGTTATTGCAAAACCATCAGCAATGCTAAAATTTAATTTTTGAGATAAGTGATAAAGTTCACCTAAAGAACTATTTTTGCCTCCTACAATATTCTTATTATCATAGGAACATTCCTTAAAAAAAAGGATATCCATTAATGTATATTAGTAAAAAATATTTAATAAATTATTAAATATTTTTAATTTTGCAACCACAATATTACATCAAATGTTTTTAATTATTGTTTATTAATTTTTTAATAGTTATTTTATTATTTATTGATGTTACTAAATAAACAGTTTTAGTATTAGTATCAACACTTTCAAAATCTTCGGTATTTATATTTAGTAATGATTTATACAATACTCTAATAGGATTGTTATGAGTAACAATTAATGGAATTTGGTTAAACAATGAATTTGGTAAGATTTCTGTATTTAAATATAATGTTACACGTTGATTAACCATAAAACAACTTTCTCCTAAAAAGTCCAAATTATTTGAATCATAATAATATTGTTTATATACATTTCCATTATTAGCTCCATAAGAATTTTTTAATCTAAAATTATTAATATCTTCTAATGAAGGTGGTCTTGTTATATAACTTTTTTTAATATGATTTAAATAAACTTGTCCATATCTCCGTTCTACTACACTTTTATATAATCCTTCGCATCCTCCATAATGTTTTTCAGATAGTTTCCAATCAGATTCTATTTCTAAATCATTATTTTTTAATGAATTTTTTATTATTTCTGCACTTTCAATTGTTCTTTTTGAATCTGAAGTATAAATTTTAGTTGGCATAATATTGTTAGATTTTATAATTTCTCCTAAATTAAATGCATCTTTTCTACCTTTATCTGTTAATGATATATTTGTCCAGCCAGTAAATTTATCTTCTTTATTCCATGTTGATTGTCCATGTCTACACATCAAAAATCTAAAATTTTTATATAAATAAGGATTTTTATTTATTCCTATCATCTATTTAAGTTTATAAAAATAATTTCTGGTTATTTTTATAAATATATAATACTAATTTTCTTTAAAATATAAATATGAATTGTAATATTTATCTAATACTTTTAATTCTTCTTTAGTAGGTATTAACTTAAAATTATAAAATCCAGAAAATGTTACTTTTTTATTACTATATTTCTTAATTTCTTCTGATTTTAAATTTTCTGTAGATAATAATAATTTTCTAGAATTCATATAAGTACAATTATAAAATTTATTTTTAAAGTTATTTAAAATTAAAAATTTACAACTAATAATGACAGAAAATAAATTTATATTAAATTTAAAAAAATCTCCTATTGACTCTAGGGATATTCTATTTTCAAATGATAATAACTATCCTGAAGAATTGGATTATAGAAATACACTACTACCAATTAGAAATCAAGAATCTCAAGGTACATGTTATGCACAAAGTGCTTGTTGTATGAAAGAATGGCAAGAGAAAAATGATTATGGTCTTGATGAATATTTATCACCCCAATTTTTTTACAATAATCGATTTAATAAATATGATAATATTGATAACAATGATGATGGAATGTATAGTAGGGATGTGATGAAATTGTTATCAAATATTGGAATATGTTTAGAAAAAAATTATGTATATGGTAGAATTGAAGATAAGGTTAATATTTCTAGAGAAATTTATGAAGAAGCTAAATTACATTGTATTAAAAAATATGCTAGAGTTAATACTTTAGAACAATTAAAAAAATCATTGTTTATAAACGGTCCTTGTCTAATTGCTTTTCCAGTTTATAATTATGGATCTGCAATGTGGAAACAATATGACGATCAAGAATTAAGTGGTGGACATGCTATGACTGTTGTAGGCTATAACAAAGACGGATTTATTATTAGAAATAGTTGGGGTGAGAGTTGGGGCAAAGACGGTTATTGTAATTATCCTTTTAGTGATTGGGGAAGTCATTGGGAAATATGGACAACAATTGATGAAAAAACTGAACTAGAACATGAACAACCAGAAGCTGAAAAAGAACCAGAACCTAGTCCACAACCAGAACCTAGTCCACAACCAGAACCTAGTCCACAACCAGAACCTAGTCCACAACCAGAACCTAGTCCACAACCAGAACCTAGTCCACAACCAGAACCAGAAGTTGAACCTGAACCAGAAGTTGAACCAGAAGTTGAACCAGAACCAGAAGTTGAACCAGAAGTTGAACCAGAACCTGAACCTAGTCCACAACCTGATGTTGAACCAGAAGTTGAACCTGAAGTTGAACCTGAAGTTGAACCTGAAGTTGAACCTGAAGTTGAACCTGAAGTTGAACCTGAAGTTGAACCTAGTCCACAACCAGAACCTGAAGTTGAACCTAGTCCACAACCAGAACCTGAAGTTGAACCTGAACCTGAACCAGAAGATAGTTCTGATGAGAAAAATGATCTAGAAGATAAAACATTATATGAAAATATTTGTCCTTGTGTTATAGTTTAGTAAAATTTATTAATATTAATAATCGAAAAATTATTATTAATTTTAATATAATGAATTTGTTAATAGTATTATTTTATAATTTTTTTGGTATAGTTAATTTAAAATCAGTTATTTTTTTTTTAATATAAGATTCAGTTGATTTAGTTTTATAAAATTTATATAATTCTTCTTTTGTAAAATCTAAATTATGTTCGTTATCTTTTATATATTTTTTCATTATATTTATTCTTTTATCTGTAGGTAAACCTGGCATATGTCTAATAAATGGTTTTTTCATATTACAACTAGTTAATATTGGCATAGATATATTTTCTAATTTTTCATTATTTTTAGTTCCATTAAACACAAAATTTTGTAGAATACCATAAGGAATAACTACTGAATTATTTCTTATTTTATGAATATCTTTTTGATAAATTAATCTTAATACTCCTTGGTCATTCCATGCTTTTTTATTAACTCTATTCTCAAATAAATATTTATCATAAGCCCATATATTTAGAATTTTTAAAGAATATGGTGTATTTTTAACAATAAAAACTCCAGTATTTATTTTATCTTTACTAATATTTAATATAGATTCTCCAACAGATCTATCTTGGTCTGCAGAAAAGATAAAATTTTTATCATTATATTTATCAATAAAACTTTTTATAGGTATTGAATCAATATAAAAATGAGCATCAGAATCAATCCAAATAACATAATCATATCTATGAAGTATTTTAATAATTAATGGAATTCTTTCGTAATGAGGTTTTTTATCTTTCAATCTAACTGTACTATCTTTTATAATATCATATCCATTTTTTTCACAATATTTTTTATTTAATTCATAACAAATGTCAGCGTAATCACTAATATTTTTATCATACCACATAACTACACATATTTTAGATTTAGGTTTTGAAATTAAATTATCAATAGTATCATTAATAAAATTAAAAAATGAATATATAAACATCATTATTAAGAATATTAACAATATAAATGTATAAATTAAATTATTATTACGGTTCATATAATTTAAATTATATTATTTATTTTTTCATTAAATTATACAACTGATCCAATTAGATGACATATATGTTTAGACAATCTTATACTACTAGCCATACCAAAATGAATACCAAATTGAGTATGTCCTAGTGTTTCACCTAACCCAATATAAGTTAATTTATTATTAATTTTTTTAGAAGCAAATTCAGAATGATCGGATAAAGTTTTAAAACTTGTAAATTTAACATATCCTATATCACTTAGTTTTATCAGTCCATCTCTAGTGTATTTTACATTTGTAATACCAGATAAAAGGTATCTAATAGATTCAGAATGAAATGATTTAGATAGTCTTATATAATCATTAATTTGTAAACACTTTCCGTTAAATTTATCAACAAGTTGAATATCTCTTTTATCTTCTAGAAATCCAAAAAAGTTACCTACTCTAAATGGATTCATTTTTTTGTCAAATAAATAGATAGATATAATTCTATCATAAATTTCTTTGTTATTATTATACAATTTGTATTTATTATTATCCAATTTAACTTCATAATTCTTTTTTTTGAAACTAAATTCATTCCAATTTAATTTTAAATTAATATTTTTCCTAAGTCTTCCTCCGGTACAATCAATAATATAATCAAACTTGTTCCTTAATGCGAATTTTTCAACTTCTTCATATGTAGATAATGTTTTTGTAAAATACATATTTACTGATTGATTATATGCTTCAATATATAATAGATTTTCAAGAGTATTTATATAATTGAAAGCTCTATTATCTTCTTGTATATAAAAATTATCCCAACAAAATATATTTTTTATAAAGATTTGAAATTCATTAATATCAAAATTAAATTCAGTCGTTCTTGTATATGGTAATCTTATTCCTTCTTTGTAAGTACGATTATCAATTAATACAATATTAATTTTTTTGTCCAAGAATTTTTCTCTATAGTAAAAATTATAATAGAGCGCTGTAAATAAGCCTACAGGTCCTGCGCCTATAATAATAATATTTATAGAATCTTTTTTGTATATATTATCTATATTTTTAATTGTTGAAGGTAAATTATATTTATATAATATCTTTAATTCATCATCTATCATATTAAAATTGTGTATTTTTTTGTTATGAATTTTTTTATATAATTTTACAAGTTTATCGTGTGATATAATTTTGTTTGTTTTGTATACGCAATTTTTCATAGGTTTTATTTCTAAATTTAATTTTTCATAATTAAACATATTTTTTATATCTTTTTTTTTCCAATTCTTTCCATCTTTCACCCATTTTTTAAATACTTTATTCCACCATTCTAAAGATTCGAAAAATAAATGATAATCAGGGTATTTTTTTCCTCTTAATAACATTTGAAAATCATGATTAATAGTATCTACTAAGTTTGTTTTATTCATTATATTTTGTTAGAAAATAATTTAAACATAAAAAATAATTTAAACATAAAAAATAATTTAAACATAAAAAATAATTTAAACATAAAAAATTGAAAAAAAAAATTTAGTTATGAACACTTTAGAATTAGTAATTTTAGGAAATGGAAATATTTATCATAATCATAATAATATTATTATTTACAACAATAATATATAATCTCAATATTGAGTGGCATAAAGTAAGCACTATAGAGAAAAATAATAAAAACGAAAGAGAAATAAATATAATTGAAGCAACAAGTAGATCAAAGATTAAAGAGGATGAAAGTACATCTCAAAATAAAAGAGCAGATAGTGAACAACAGTTTTATCAGAATAAACTTGATGAAAATACTGAATCAATAAATAAGCTTGTTGATATTATTGTTAAACAATATGAAATTTCAAATGAACTTCAAATTCATGCAACTAATACTGTTATTCAACCAAGTTTATCTAAAGAAGTTTACACACGAATGGAAGTAATGAGATTTTGTAAAAATGATATGGATGTTAAGACTGATAAGGAACTTTATAAATGTATTAGACAAACAGTTAGTGGAGAGTTCTTTGATGAAGATGGTATAAAACAATACGAAGATATCAATGTAGTTATTATTAATAATGAAGGAAATGAAATTGTTAAATATGAAAAATAATAGTTGATATGGAATTTGATGAGCGAAACCATATATTGAATATTAGTATTAGCATTTTATTTTATATATTACGAGTCACTTTTTTTATTGAAAATAAATTTTTATAGATTACAAATTCGTATATAAAAATATATTATTTTATTATTTAATGAATTGTATTTCTTGTTATAAGAAGAAATCAACATTAATTTTTTACCCTATGTATGGGTTTTTATGTTCAGAATGCTACCAAATTATATTACACTCTTGAAGATTTAAAACGCCGTTTTCACCGCAAAAAAATAAATCAACAAGTTTGTAATGGTGAATCACACGTCTTTGGACTCTTATCACTCTTACGATGTATAACGCCAATTTTTCTGGTCCTTCTTCTCCTCTATACTGATTGAGAAGCACTCTTTCTAAAAATTATTGTTCTTTCTCTTCTTGATTATTTTCATATGTTGTATTAGATTGGGTTGTTACAACATATTTTTCAATATCATCTGAACGTAATACAAATTTTATATTTTGAATACGTTTTAATTCATTGTTACGTAATTGTTCATCTTCTGGATATATATTCTTTAAAAGTTCTTGTTGAATATCTTTAACATTTTGATTATTGATAATTGTACATTTATCAAAACGAATAAGTAATTCCATATCTTCAACCTTTTTTAATGATAATTTACGATTATCATAATTATTATATAATTCATCGTTAATGTTAGATGTATTATGTGAATATAATAGTTTATCACAACATACTTTATTATTTTTCCATATATGTTTGGTTAGTACAATTAGACGTTTATTCATATTCAATCCTGTTCGATAACTGAATAACTCACCACCTAGATAATAATTACAACTCCAATTTCCAGTAATGCATAAAGCAGTACAACCAAACAGGCCAAATACTGTTCCTAATACATAACTAATAGGCAATTCAATAAAAGTCTTACATATCCTTTGTGCCTTTTGTGTATGGGTTAATTCAGTCATATCAATATCATTAGTTATTTTTGCCAATAGTTCTTCAACTTGATTTTCATCACAAAATAAATGTATCTTGCAAATGCTATTTTGCACTTTTCCAACAATCTTTACAATTTCATATTTTTTTTCAAATAACTCGTCTATATTATTAATATTTGACATTGTATAACAAATAACAGGTTCTTCATAGACTGCATTATTTAGTTCATCAACTTCATAATACTTTGTTGGCGCATGGCTTCCAGGACCACCACCTCCTGTTTTAAATGTATAAGCACTATGTGACATATACCATTGTGTATATATTTTAGTATATCCATCACATTGTAGAAAAGCACTTTTTGTATTAACACTAAAATCACTTGCTCTTATTTTAATACTTATCTCTGGAGATACATTTCCACATATATATCTAAGTTGTTCAATATTAGAAAGTCGTGTAATTGACATTATATATAAATAAAAAAATATATCTTTATATTTGTTTTATATTTGTTTTGTATTTGTTTTGTATTTGTTTTGTATTTGTTTTGTATTTGTTTTGTATTTGTTTTGTATTTGTTTTGTATTTGTTTTGTATGTGTATTGTATGTGTATTGTATGTGTATTGTATTTGTATTTGTTTTTACTCTGTGAAAACGGCGTTTTAAATATTCATAGGTGTAAAAGATAGCTAATTCTAAAAAAGTTTTATGTAAAAAAATTGAAAATTTATATATATATTGTATATATATCCTCTAATAAATGACAAAAGGTCTTAAAGTAAAAAAGAATATACTAAAACATTATTCTATTTCAAAATTATCATTTTTATTTGAAAAAAAGTTAAATTTATCTGTTACAGGTAAAGATATTAAACCGATATCAAACAATTTCAAACTGTATAAACCTACACCAATAAAATCCAATCATTTTTCAAATGTATTTGTACATTATAAACCGAACCCAGTTCAACAATCATTCGTTAATTTTTCAAATGTATTTGAACATTATAAACCGGAACCAGTTCAACAATCTGTCGTTAATAATTCAAATGATACATTGATAAAGGAGAATTGTTTAATTTGTTATAATAATAAAAAATTAAACAGTAAATTTAATTGTGTTCATAAAGTGTGTGAAGAATGTTTTTCAGAACAAATAAAAATATGTAAAAATTTGTCATGTTGTATATGTAGATCTGAAGTTAATCTTGACAGTTTAACTGGAAGTGAAAAGTCATTATTGGATACAAGAGTTGAATCTAATAAAATATGTCAGCAAGAAAATATTACTGAAATATTAGTTTCAATCAATGGTACAACAGGAAATCCAGAAAATAATGATGTTGAGTATCCTAGATACTATCCTTCGTGGATGGATGATTGTATTGGAAGGTCTTCTCCACTATTGCAAGGTTAAAAAAATTGAAACATTTTGATTTAAACTATTCTAAAGTATATTAATAATGGATACAATATATTGGTATAATATTGGAAGTAATTCTGATAAAGTAATTAGTAGATTATATAATATTGTAGATTTTATTGATCTATATAATGCATCAAAAAAAGGAAAATATGAAATTTATTATGGAAAAGTATATATAATAAATAGAGACAAGACTACTATAGATGGTAAGAAAATTATAAGAAATTGGTTACAAATATCATTTTCTGATGATAATATTATTAATAGTAAAATGTTAAGAAAATATATACATAAACTTTATAATATGGATGAATTTTTAAATAAAAAGAGTTATCATAAGAACTGGAAAAAGAAAAAATGGAAAAAGTATGAAATTGACGATCTACTTACTTTAGACTAACTTTAATATTTTATTCAGTAATTAAAAATTGAAATTTAATTTATATGTACACAGATAGAATCAATATTATTTACATATGCAATCTACTAAAGAACTTAAAGTAGCTTCATCCTTAAACATTTTAGAAGATATAAGTTTGGTTAGTCCTTATTTTTATGGGTCTTTTTCGAATCAATCTCAAATTTATATACCAAAAATATGTAAGGATAATAATTTAATTGATAGTAAAAATATAAATCAATCTGAAAGTATCTATAAAGGTGAAGATACTTTAAGAACTGTTACTGATTTATATTTATCTAAAAATATTAATAAAAAACCAATCGATCATGAGATTCAACATATTGAATCTTATGACAATAATAAAAAATCAGAATGTGAATCAAAAGCAGAGCATTTTACTAAGAAAACTTTGTTATCTAATGTGGAACGTATTGATATGCAAGACATTGTAATTGCAAATCAAAAAAAACAAGGTATTAAGAAAACTTCATATCATGTTCCTGTTCATGTTTCCGAGTATGAATCAAAAGCAGAGCTTTTTAGTAATAATAAGGAAACTTCGTTATCTAATGTGACACATACTACTAAGGAAACTTCGTTTCCTGATCCTGATTATGAATCAAAAGCAGAGCTTTTTAGTAATAGTAACATATCTATCAGAAAAAAATCAGGATCTATTGATATAATTAGTATCGATACAAATTATAGAAGGAATAACAGAGCTGGATCTTATGGTAGTGGAAACGAATCAATGCATAACAGTTCACATCAAAACAATAATAAAGTACCAAAAATTTATCCATATGTTGGAGATGGAATGAATATTGATAATAGAACTCAATTAAATCCAAATGGGAAAGGTGCATCTTCAATCATATGGTCACTTAGAAGAGTTCAAGGAGAAGATGGAAGATTTACTGGAAAAAGAAGTTTGTGTATTTTACTAGGATTAGAAAAATATGGAAAATATTCAGGAAAGTATAATCTATTCGGTGGACATTTTGAAAATATAGATAGAAATTTAAAAGATACTGTCGTTAGAGAGTTATCAGAAGAGTTTAGTCCAAGAATAATTGATTGGGTTCAATGGTTTGGAAGCCCATGGGCTTTCAATCAGTCATATATTGAAATTGGATCCGTCAGTTCTAATTTTAGTATATCAAAATCATTTAGAGAGAATGATGAGATAAAAGATGCCAGATGGTTTCCTGTTGATAATATCTTAAAATCAAGATATATTAATGAGGATAAACTATATTATACATCTGATTTAAGAGGTAAAGAAGAGTTTGAAATTACTATATATGCACAAGGTGTTTTGAAAGCTTTAGATAATAATGGACAAATCAGATAATTTTAAATTTTTTTATTAAGTTTTTATTAAATTTTTATCTATGAAATTATATATGATTGAAGGTAGTGAATTTAAACCTTTCTCTTATGAAATGAATAATTATACAATATATTCTCCAAGTAAACAAAATGATACTAAAGAACATAAAAAAAATATTAAATATGATATTGAATTTGTTCCATTTTCCAAAAAAAAAGTAGATGTTCCTGAACATAATGAAAACACAGAAATATATTCAGAAATTGAAAATTTTGGTAATACTAGTGGCGATGCAACATCAAATGTGTTTATATTTATTACAGTATGTTTATTTGTTATAGGATTTATGTTCTTAATAAGATATATTGAGCTTTTATCAGGAGGTTGTCCAATAACTGTGTTTGAGTTATTTATTGGAAGATGTGGTAAAAGAATTTAATTTATATAAAAAAATTGACTAATTATTAATTTAACAAGAAAGCAATAATACTATATATAATGATTCTTATTTATAGTATTGATGGTAATATCGGATCTGGAAAATCAACTATAGTTGAATCTTTAAAGGACAAATTTAAAGAAAATTATCTTAAAAATGAAAAAGTAGATTTTATTTTTGTAGATGAACCAGTTGATATATGGCAAGCAGTCACAGACGGAAATGGAGAAAATATATTGGAAAAGTTTTATAAAGATCAAGAAAAATATTCTTTTCCATTTCAAATGATGGCTTATATATCTCGATTAAGCAGATTAAAAAGTGTTATTAAAAGATCTAAAAAAGAATATACAGTTATAGTTACTGAAAGATCAGTATTTACTGACTATGAAATATTCGCAAAAATGTTACACGATGATAAGAAAATAGAGGAAATTAATTATAATATATACAAATTATGGTTTAACGAATTTATAAATGAATTACCTTTCAGAGGTGTTATATACATAAAAACAGATCCTAACTTATGTGATGAAAGAATAAAAGTTAGAAACAGAGAAGGTGAAGTCATACCTTTAAGTTATTTGGAAAAATGTCATGATTACCACGAGACTTGGATTAGTTCTTTAAAAAATAAAAATAATAAAATTAAAATTATTGATGGAAATATTGATAAAGAATGTTCAATAAATAATAATGTGAATGAAATTATTAGTTTTCTATCTGAAGAAGTTTTATTGAAATGTAATATCGTTGTACAGTTTACATCAAAAAATGAAATGAAATCACCAGTTGTAGATTCAATTGGATCTTGTTATTAATTATAAAATCTTTACAACAAAATAACCATAAGGATATCAAATATAAAATTTATTTTAATAAATACTTTTAATAATAATCAGTCGTTGTTGATAATTAGTTTATTAGAATTAACATTTCTTTAAAGTATTGATTATATATAATACAATGAAAATAATTTATAAATATCCAAAATTAGAAATTGTTGAAGTAATTAATCGACCTAGTAAAAATATAAAAAGTCCATATCTAGCTGATGTTAAATATAAGAATAAAGATAATATATTTATGGTACATTCTCCAGCATTAGGTTTATGTGGTTATATAAGACCAGGATCTACAGTAGCAATAAGTGAAAAATCTGATTGTAAAAATTCAGTAAGAAAAACTAAACATACTATTGAAATGGTAGAACTTAAAAATGATGATAATAAAAAATTGTGGGTAGGTGCAAATCCCTGTTTATCTAATAAATTGTTTGAAGTAATGTTAAATAAAAATATTATTGATTTTGTAGGTAATGTCACATTTATGAAAAGAGAGTATTCATATGAAATAAATAACTTAAAATCTAGATTTGATTTTTATGTAGAAACCAATAAAAAAAATTTATTATTGAAGTTAAAAATGTACCTATTGTAGATTATCCTTCTGATAAAATGCCAGATTTTAGAAAATTTCCAGTCAGAGATGGAAAAAGAAAAGCAATATTTCCAGATGGTTATCAAAATAAAAAGAGTGAATGTGTATCACCTAGAGCATTAAAACACCTAAGAGAATTAGTTTATATTAAAAAAAATGTAAAAGATATAGTTCCTGCTTTGGTTTTTATAGTTCAAAGAGAAGATTGCTTTGGATTTACACCAAATTTTGAAAAAGATCCATTGTATTCAAATGAGTTAAAAAAAGCACACGAAGAAGGATTAATAATAAAAGCTTATTTAATGAAGATGACTTTGAAACAAGTTAGCTTCATAAAAGAAATTCCGGTTGTTTTTTAAATATGTATTTATAAGTTTATATTTATACACTTTCAAAACAAACTCCTGATAATTTGTTAAAAGATGAATTATATTTAAGAACTAAGTATATTAAAGTACCAAACATTGCTTCTCCTCTAAAACCTGTAAATGAGTAAGCACTTCCAAATAAAACAAAAAATGATACGATTGGATTTTGTACAAAGTTTCTCTGATTTAATCCTGTTTTTATTCCTATATCTTGAGCTAAAACTTGAATTAAACCATATACACCTGCAATTCTTAGAATATAATTATATAGTCTTTCAGGGATTATTTTGGTAATACCTATTTCTAATTCCCAATTATCTCCTTTTAGATTATAGTCATTGTACATTAAATAAAGAATAGGAGCTGTAAATAAAATTATAGGTAAATAATTTATAGTTTGTGTATCAGATTCTTCAAATTCTTTATTTGAGTAATTAGAATTTGCAGTTAGATTTAAGTAAAATTTATTTACTGATTCACTACAAATTATTGAAACTACAATAATAAATATTGCAATATAATTACTAGATAAATCAAATTTAAAGTTACTGTTTTCCTTGAACATATAACTTAAGTTAGAAAAAATTGATTATATATTTTTTAAAATAAATTTATTAAAGTTATATGGAAATATCAGAAAAATTTTATAATAATAACTACAAATTATTTTCGGATACTAGATTTTGTCTATGGGATATAGTAAAAGAATTTTCAAATAATTTTTGTAAAAAATCTTATATTTTGGATGCAGGTTGTGGTAACGGTAAGAATATTAAATATTTTAATAATAAATGTAATATTATTGGTATTGATAAATGTCAAAAATTTGTTGAGATATGCAACAATCAAGGGTTTAATGTTTTTAATTCAGATATTAGGAGTTTGCCTTTCGAAGATAATTCATTTGATTTTGTAATGAGTATTGCAGTAATTCATCATTTTGACAAAGAAGAAGATAGAATTAAAGCAGTTAATGAGATGTTAAGAGTTTTGAAACCAAATGGAAGTTTATTATTTACTGTATGGGCACACGAAAGTGATGAATATTCAACTAAAAAAAAATTTACAATTGGTGATAATATTGTAAATTTTAAAGATTCTGAGAGATATTATTATATATATAACAAATTGATGTTTATTGATTTTTGTAACAATTTTAGAGATGTAAATATTAAAATATCTTGGGATAGAGGAAATTGGAATTGTATTTTAGAAAAGTTAGAATAAAATTAATAAAAGAACTATTGTCAAATAAATATTGATTTTTAGATAGGTTATGTTATATATATATAATATAACATAATTATGGGATGTTTTACAATATATTGCCAAATTACAGGCATAGCTCTTGAAGTTAGTGTAGTTTTTGAGGATAAAGATTTAGAAGATAAATTACATCCTTATTACAACTGTAATAAAATTAAAATTAACTCTGACAATGATGAAAAATACGGTCATTTAAACTATGTTCGTGTTGTGTTACAAGATTCTACTATTTCAGAATTAGGGTATCATGATGGTTATGGACGTGTTTATATGTCAAATAGCAATATTATATATCAGTGTGCAGATGAAGACAATGCGACTATCGAAAGTCCATATGGGATTGCTATATCAAATTCTGCATATATTTTAATGAAAGATGACATTCGTTTCCAGAAATTAATTAATAATAATTTATTTCAAGTATTAAAATATTATTCACCTTCACTATTTGAAAGTCCGTTTAAAGATGTTTATAATTCACAATGTGTATCAATTTCGAATGAGAATATTAGTTCCAAAGTATTATGGGCATATACTGATCCTCAATTAATTAAAAAAGTAGATGAACCATTGCTTGGAAAAACAACAATACTTAGAAATTATAGAAAATTGGATGGCAAAAAATCAAAAATATTATATCAACAATTAATTAATAAATTTTTTGTCGGGTTATAATCATTATGGTATTTTAGAAAAGTTAGAATAAAATTAATAATTATCAACCATAAAATAATTTTTTTATAAAATATTGTAGTTATTAATGGATAACAATACCATTAAGAATAAAATAGATGATGAAAACAATTTATTTAAAACTAAACTTAAAAAAGAAATAAGTTTAGAAAATTTAAGTAAAATTATGAATAATGAAGATTTAGAAAGAAATATTAAATGTTTAATAAAATTAAAATGTTATAAAAAAGAATTTTACGAATTACAAAATATAATTGATTACTGTATTGTTATAAAAAATAAATATAAAAATATAAATCTTAAAAAGTTTTATAAAAAGGAGCATTATTTTGATAAGAGTAGAATACTCAATTCTTATTTTATTACAGAATGTTTATTAAATAAAATTTCTGAAATGCCTATGTTAGAAGAACCTAAATTTTTATCTTTAAAAAAAAAGCAAATACTAGATATGTATTTTAGAATATCAGAAAATGAATATTTATTATTAAATTACGCTCTTAGTGATTTTGATAAAATAAAGCAGTTATATGAAGGAAATTATTTAGATGACTGTGATGAGGAATTAAAGTGTATTGTTGATAGTAATGATTATGATAATAATATAGTTAAATTCAGTAAAGAAATTGAAAATTTAGATAATGATTTTATTGATATAATTAAAAGTAAAATCATTAACAAACCTAAAGAATTAGTAAATATAAATAATATTAATAAAGGTGCAACTTCTAGTATAAATGTATATAAAATTAATAATAGAGAAAAAAATAAAATAAATAAAAAACTAGGAACTAATATTGATAACTTAATTTTTGAGAAAAAATACGAAATTCTAGATCAAAAAAAACATGAACAATTATGGAAACATATGTGTGAGAAGGGAGGTAATATTAATAACAATAAATCAGGAAAGGATTTTAATTATAATAATGAAACAAGTTGTTTAAAAAAGTTATATAAGAAAAAACATTTTCCAATATTATTATCAGAAGATTTTGATAATAGTATTATATATTTAAATAATTGTGGAGTTCCATTAACAAATGAAAATATTCCAATTGATTGGAAAGAACAAATAGGAATTATTATAAAAACATTAAAAGAATGTAGTGTGTATAATAATGATATGTGGATTAACAATTTTTTGATAAATAATGATACTATAAATTTAATAGATTTTGGATGGGGTTCAGACAAACCTTCATATCCTTTTATGAATATTGGAGAGTTTGAGTTAGAGAAGAATAATGATTTTATTGAATTACTTGATGCTGTTTATTCTTATGCATGTGAATTAAGAATTAAAGAAAATTGGAATTAATTTTCATTAGTTGATATTTCTAAAAATTTATTTTGATATTCCCACCATATTTTATTTATTCCTTTCTTATTTGTCCATGGTTTATTGCAACCATTCCAATGGATAATATTTATATTAGTAGTATCAATATTATCACAATTTTTAAGATATGGAATATAATTCCATTCTTTTTCTATAAAAAACTTATTATCAATTTCCATTAAATTTAGTATTGTTTGAGTTCCAAAATTAAAACATTGTTTTTTTCTTTGAAAATCAATTAAAATATTAATAAAATTATAAAGTTTATCACTATCTAAATGTTTTTTAGATATAATAAAAAATCCTGCATTAAAACTTTTATTTTTAATTAATTGATCATATTCTATATTTAGATCTTCTAATATCTTATTGATACTATGTAATTTTATTTTATTAGTTATTTTGTTTGTATATAAAGTATTTATATTTGTATTATATTTAAAATTATTACAAAATGAAGAATTAAGTATTGTTTGTTCTATCTCTAATTGTGATACTATTATTTTTTCTTTATTATTATAATATTGTTCCAACTTTGATATATCTTTGAGAACAATCATATCCCAATCTAAATAGATAGCTCTGTTAATCTCAGGAAAGTGATTAAATATAAAAAATCTTGCAAAATTCATGTCATTTTTACACCATGGTACATCAATATAAAATGTTTCATTAAAATTATTCATTAATTTTTTCCAGTTTTCATTTATATCAAATTCTTTTATGAAAAGAATATTTTTAAAATAATCTGGTATTATTAAATTTTCAAAAGTATCAACTAATAAATAAAATTTTAAATTTTTATTTTCTTTATTATTAATTAGAATACTATAAAATAATATTAATATTTTATCAATATTTTTAGCATCTATACAAGAGTAAATATTCATTATTACTTATATCTATATTTTTTATTAAGACTTATTAGATATTAAAAATATTAAAAAATTATTTATAAAGTTAATGACTAATATTGTATATGATGCTTTTAAGAAAATATAATTTAAAGTTAATAATAAATAATATAAATATTTGTAGGTTTAAAACATGGGCTATTCTGTTACCTTTAATTGATCTTGATAAAAATTCAAAAATTAAACAAGGAATCTATGGTGATGATACAAAAAAGTACAATATTGAAGATTGTAATAGTGTAATTTCCAAACAAGATCATTGTGTAGATATAAATAAAGGTAATAATAAAAATATACTAACAGATCAAGATATAATAATTAAACATTAGATAAAAATAAATATGTTAAAAAATAATGTCTAGTTTATTTTAATGAGAAAAGATAGTAAGTTGACTATATCTAAACAAAAAACAATTCCAGATGACAATAAACCAAGTATTGGACCAACAATATTAGAAAATGTTGTTACAAGTATGACATTTGGCGCAGGAAGTTCTTTGGGACATCGAGCTGTTGATGGAGTAATGGATAATAGAGAAGTATATGTACCATATATGAAACAAAATGAAATTAATCAAGGTAAAGAGTTGTCGTGTAAAAAATTACTAGAAGTTTATAAAATATGTACTGAAGATGATAGTAATTGTAAATATTGGGAAGATTTGATCAAATTAAAATGTGATTAAATAGAATCAATAAATTAGTTTATTTTATAATAGGTTATCAATAAAAAATTATAAAATACAATAAATTATAAATTTTCCTTCAACTTAATACGGTTATTATAGTAAACTATCTTTATAAATATTCAATTTCTTTAAACAAAAAATTGAATATTGATATTTAAGAAAACTAACTCTATATTATACAATGAGTATTTTAAAACAATTGGTAGAAGATAACTTGGAAGAAAAAATTTATATTTCTGGTTGGGTAAGAACTGTTAGGACGTCTAGTTCTAATTTAGCTTTTTGTAATTTAAATGATGGAAGTTCTGTTAATGGGTTACAAATTATTATTTCTTCAGATAATATGGATCAAGAAAATGTCGATAAATTTACTAATGATGTTAATACAGGAACTTATATAAAATGTTTTGGTGAAATCGTCAAGTCTCCTGCAAAAGGTCAAGATCTTGAAATGAAATTATTGGAATTTGAAATTTTAGGAGAATGTGATATTAATAATTATCCACTAAGTAAATCTAAGATGAACTTGGATACATTGAGAAATCATATTCATCTAAGAGCAAGAACAAGTGTATTCGGAAGTATTTTTAGATTAAGATCATCTCTAATGAAAAGTTTACATGATTTTTATCATCAAAAAGGATATTTACATTTGGATCCTAATGTGATAACAACTAATGAATGTGAAGGAGGATCTGGTGTATTTCAAGTAACTGAAAATGATTTATCACATTATAAAGATCTTCCATTAAAAGAAGGTACTTATGATTGGAATAAAGATCATTTTAATTGTCCTACATTTTTGACTGTTTCATCACAACTTCAACTTGAAGCTATGGCATGTTCATTAGGAAATTGTTATACAATGAATAAGAGTTTTAGAAGTGAACATTCGTCAACTAGTAAACATGTTTCTGAATTTACACATTTAGAAATAGAGATGGTAAATAATACTTTAGATGATCTAATGGATATTAGCGAAGAAATGATTGAATATGTAATTAAAGATATGAAAATAAAAAATGGAGATGATATTGAAAATTTAAATAAATTTGTGAGCAAAGGACTAGTTGAAAAACTAAATAATTTACTTACTTCAGAATATAAAAGAATTCGTTATAGTGATTTGATTATTGAAATTAATAGTGATATACATGAGAATAAGAAATTAAAGTTAGATAAATTAAAAGAAGGTGATGACTTAAGTTCTTTGCATGAAAACTATATAACAGAAAAATATAATTCTCCTGTATTTGTTACACATTGGCCTATAAGTATAAAGAGCTTTTATATGAAACAATGCGATGATGGATATTGTGAAAGTTTTGATCTCTTAATGCCTTATGGTATTGGTGAGTTAATAGGATCTTCGCAACGAGAAGATGATTATGATAAACTTAAAAATATGATGAAAATAAAAGGTATAGATGAAGAGAGTCTTGAATTTTACTTAGATTTACGTAAATATGGATCATGTCCACACGGTGGGTTTGGTCTTGGGTTTGATAGATTATTAATGTTAGTGACAGGAATAACTAATATTAAGGATGTTATACCATTTCCAGTTTTCTATAAAAGTTGTAAATATTAGTTTATAAAAATTGATAAAATGATTCTTTATCTTAACTTAAAAAAATGTATAATGAATTCACCTATATATATGTTAGACAAAAAATTACCACAGGAAATATTGTATAAAATTCAACTATATTTACCGGTTAATAACGAAGTAAGAAATGCATTAATAAATTATTATAATAAGATACATACTCAAAAAATGTTAGATGAAGAAAAAACATTTAAAAATGATATATATCCAAATTGTAGGTGTTCCAATTGTCCAGATAATGGACAACATAAACTATTTATAAGACGGAATTGTTCAGTATGTTTTGAATACGAAATAAAAGAACTTTGTGATGATTATATTAGCGAAAAATACAAGTTAGTTATCAAATATAATCCACAATATAAAAAAATAGCTTATGGAATAATAGATAATTATGAAGATCCAACAGATTCGCTGTTGGATCATTATAATATAGATGATGGTTTTTTGGATGATGAAAGAAATATTTGGATTGAAGATTATGATTTATTAGAAATTCAGTGAATTAAAAAAAATTTTATTTAATATATATAGAAATATTTAGAAAATCTTTCAATTTATATTGTTATGATGAACCAGTTATAATTTTTAGTATATCATTTCCATATTTTTCAATTCTCATCACACCTAGTCCGTCTATTTTTTTAAAATCATTTATATCTTTTATTTGTGTACTTAATAGAGAAGTAATTGTTGCATTAGGAAATACCTGATATACTTTTACATCATTTTCATCTGCTTTTTTCTTCCTATATTCTTTTAATTTATTTTCAAAATCATTTGGTAGAACAAATGCTTCCTGATTATTTGATTTTTTATGCAAAGATACTAGTTTGATTTGATAAATTTTATCTTCTATATCATTTACCTTTTTATTTACTTTAATCCATTCTTTCCCTTTCTTATTTAATTTAATTACAGAACCAAATGTTGTTTCTAATTTAACTTCAATTAAATATTCATTAATTATTAGATATCTTATAATATCTTTTATAGTATCTTTCTTTGTATTATTTAATTTTCCAAACATACTCATTTTTTTAATAATAGAGCTAATTTTTTTGGATGCTGCCCCGTATAATATATCTACTAACATTGTAGTACCAAAATTATTTGTTAAGTTTTTAATTAATTTTAAAACATAATAACATTCTTTTGTAATATCTTGGTTGTCTTCTTTCCTGGGAGATAAACAATTATCACAATGCCCACAATCATTAATATCCTCACCGAAATACTTTGTAATATACTTCATTCTACAAATACTACTATTTACCAACCTTTCCATTTCTAAGATTCGGTCCATCTGTTTTTTTTGAAATTCTATATCTTGTATTTTATTTAAAAAACTTTTATTAATATTAAAATCATTATTACTCCAATATACATGTATATTACTAGTTTTACCATCTCTTCCAGCTCTGCCAATTTCCTGATAAAATGATTCCATGTCTTTAGATACCCCATAATTTATTACAAGTCTAATATTTGGTAAATCTATACCCATACCAAAAGCAATTGTAGCAATAATTATATTAATTTTTCCTTTCATAAAATTTTTTTGTATTTTAATTCTTTTCTCATTTGATTTTCCAGCATGATAAGACTTTGATTTAATTCCATAATCTTTTAGTTTTAAGACAAATTTATCAGTTTCATCTTTCGTTTTACAATAAATTATAATTTTATCAGTAGGACTAACCTGTTTAATTAATTCTACAATCTTTTTTTGGTCCTCGTTTGTATTAATTTTTTTAGTTATATTTATATTTAAATTCTCTCTATAAAAACTAGATGTGATTATATTTACCTTTTCTAGTTTTAATACTCTTGTTATATCTGATATTATTTTTGGTGTAGCAGTTGCTGTTAATGCTAATATTGGGACATCACTCACCCATTCTTTTAATATACCCAATTCTTTATATTCAGGTCTAAATTCACCCCAGGTACTAATACAATGACTTTCATCTACTGCAATTAATGAGATAAGATTCTTATTAGCCATTTCTAATATAAAATCTTTGGAATTAAATAAGTATTCTGGTGAGATATAGATAATACCTGTTTGACCATTTAATAAACTATACTTGTCGTTTTGTTTATTCGAATTATTACTATTTAAACAATATACTGGTATATTTAGACTTTCCAATTTTATTTTTTGGTCTTCCATTAGTGAAATTAATGGTGAAATCACAATAACACTTTTTTTTTGAATTAGATATGGTAATTGATAACATATACTTTTACCATATCCAGTTGCTAGAATACCAATTGTATCATGGTTGTCAAGTATACTATTTATGATTAATTCCTGTTTATCTTTTAGTTTATCATATCCAAAATGTTTATTTAATACTTCATTCATATTTATATAATATAATGTAATCTAGTCTTAAATATCAATATTCAATTTTTAGTTTAAAGAAATTAAGAGTTAGAAAATATTTAATAATTTACAAAAGATTGATCCATTAAATTGTTATAGTACCACCATTTTTTATTTATTTCTTTTGTATGATCATTCCAAGGTTTAGATTGACCATTCCAATGTATAATTTTAATTTCATTAATATCATGTTTATCAGGAGTTAAATTCCAAAGTCTATCAACAAATATTCTTTTTTCAAGATGCATTAAATTCATTACACATTGTGTTCCAAAATTAAAACATTTATATTTAGATTGAACGATTATTAAATTATTTATAAATTCTTGTAAGTAATTTTCTTCAAAATGAAATGAAGAAACTATATAAAATCCAGCACAAAAATGAGGTATTTTTGTTAGTGTACATATGTTAGTTTTCAAAGATGATATTACTGTTTTTATTTTAAAATTATTTTTTGAATATATATTACCTTTGAATGAATTATTGAATATATTATGATAAATTGATTTATTATTAATTTTTGATATTATCATATTTTCGATTGAATTATATTGATCTATCAAATCATATACATCCCCTTGTACAATCATATCCCAGTCTAAATATATTGCTCTTTTTATGGTTGGAAATACTTTGAAGAATAGAAATCTTGCAAAATTCATATCATTTTTACACCATGATGAATTTTCATAAAAATTATAATTAAAATTATTTAGCAATTCTAGCCAATCATTATTGAAGTTTACCTTCTTAATATTTATTTTATCAATAAGATTTTTAGGAATTAATAAATCTTTGTAATCTTCAGAATCAGTAACAATGTAAAAATTTAGTAAATTTTTTTCAGAACAATTAATGTAACAACTATTGAATAGAACTATAATTTTATCTATATTTTTAGAATCAACACAAGAGTAAATATTCATATATTATTTATATAATTAACTATATAAATAATTTATAAAAATTGAAGTTTTTTGTATATTATGGGTTTAATTATATTTTTTAGAAGATGCCCTGTAGTAATTGTAATAGAACTGTTTTAAACAGTGAAAAATGTAGAGTGATATATTGTGTTTGTGGAAAGTGTAATCATTGTCATGTTGGAGAAATTTGTCCTGATGGTAATCATTGGTATTTAGAAAAAGTTTTAAATTGTAAAAGAGATCAAATTAGAAAGTTTTATAAACCATGTAATTCTAATTGTAGTCATGTTTATATTCCTGGTTGTAATAATTGTATATGATATAATTATTCAACGTCTAGCAATAATTCTAAGAAGATTTTTTCTTTTAATTTGTTTTTTATTTATTTCTTGAAGTTTGACTTTATTTTGATTTGATATTAATATATTAGTAGTTTTTGGATTTATCTTAAGAATAATATCATCTTCAATCTTAACATTTTCATTTGTTATTAATATATTAGTAGTTTTTGGTTTGATCTTAAGAATAAGATCATCTTCAATTTTAACATTTTCATCGTCACTAAATGGTTCATATTCGGTCAATGTTTCATTTTCTATTTTCATATATTGATATTTAGATAAAAGTTTTAATATATTTTGGAACGATACTTATTGGTCTACATATAAAAGTATAAATATAGAATGTTATAATGACTAAGAATAAGAAAAAAAATAATTGTAAAAAACAAATAAATAATTTGAACAAGAGTAAAGTATCTATTTTAACTTGTTCACAATTAAAAAGAATTCCATTTATTGAAAATTTGTCAAAAATAATTGATAATCAAACTTTTGAAGATATACACGAATGGGTTATAGTAAATGGTTGTTCTACAGATGAAGAACATGATAAATTTAATGAGTTAATTAAAAAAATAGATACTGATAAGTGTGATATAATAATTGCTACTGATAAGAATTTAAAATATAGAAATATTGGTGCTTATAGAAATCTTGGTAATAGAACTGTTACAGGAGATATAATAGTATGCATGGATGATGATGATTTTTATTTTCCAACTTATGTAGAAACTTGTGTACAGTCATTAGAAAAAAATAAAAACCATCATTTAGTGGGATGTAGTGGGATGTTAATGTATGATTATGGATTTGATACAGTATTTGATTTAAGACCATTTGGTCCTAACCATACCGTAAATTGTTGTATGGCTTATACATCATCATATGGGAAAAATAATATATATGATGAGGACAGGTCTACTGGAGAAGAAAAAAGTTTTTTGAGAGAATATCAGACTCCAATGATACAGATTCCAAATATGCATGCAATAATTCATATGAGTTATGCAGATAATACTTATTCTGAAAAGAGGCTTAATCAAATGAATAATATGGCAGCTAATATAGAAAATCCTGAAGTACCTCAAATATATGTTGAAAGTGAATATAAATTAAAAGATTTAATTAAGGATGAATCTATTTTATCAAAATTTATGTCTAATTTTCAAAAAATAAATAATCATAAATGTACTGATGTTACATTTTATTATGGAAATGTAGAGAAACCTTGGGATCCAATTAAAAAAAATCTAAAAATTATTTATAAACGTTCTATTGAATTAGCAAAAGAATTTATTAAAAATGGTCTTAGTGTATCAATTTATGGTCGTTTCGACTTTAATGAATATATAGAAGATGGATTACTATTTTATAATTTGAAATATTATAATGTAAGGAGAAAAACAAAATATTTAATATTTATGGATTACATTGGTTTTATGCCAATATGTCAATATGAAAAAATTTATAAAAAGATAAATTCAGAAAAAATATTTTTAGATTTACAAAGTAATTTTTTTCAAATTAAGAAGTACTTAAGAGATTATCATAGTAATTTAAAATTAGTATTTAAAAATCCTTATCATAAATTGATGAATCCAAATGAGATAAAATTAGAATTACCTGATTCTACAGTTATTGAAGATATTATTGTACCTAATGGTATATCAAAAGAATTATTTACAAAAGATTATGGATTAAATAGAAATTTGAAGAGATTTTGTTACACTAGTAATTATATTAATGGAATTGAACCACTGTTAAAATTTTGCTGGCCAAAAATAATTGAATCTATTCCAGATGCAGAGCTTCATATTTATTACGGACTCGATGAAACAAAAATAAATGACGAAGGTAAAGATTTATTAAAAGAATTATTTTTACAAGATGGTGTATATGAACATGGAAGAGTAGACAATATTGAAATTGCGAAAGAAATGCAACAATCTTCTTTTTTGTTATATTATACAAGTACTCCTTCTGAATGTGATTGTATATCAATTATGGAAGCTTTATCTTCTGGCTGTATTCCAGTTATTTGGAATCAAAATTTATTTTCTAAATTTAATGGGTTACAAGTATCTAATGATCCTAGACAAAAAGAATCTTATGAAATATTGGCTGAAAAGTTAGTCAACTTGATGCGACATGATACAGAAAGAGATCAAATAATAGAGAGATTTAAAAATTCTAATTCAATTGTTGATTGGAACTTTTGTGCGAATGTATATATGAGTTATTTTAATGGTATTAATTTTGAAGAAAAAGAAAAAGAAAGAGAAATAAATATGTTAAGAATGAAAGAATATGCAAAACAACAAGAAGAAGAATTAAGAAGAATGAAAGAGATTCAGTTGAGGAATGAAAAATATAATCTACCAGAATCAATAATTTTAAATTCATATGTAGATTCAGATAATGAAGACGATTATAAAAAGGTTAGTTTTGAAGTTGAAGTTTAAAAATTGATTTAATATTACTATATATTGATTTGATTATAATATAATGAACAATTATTATATTATTTTCGTATTTTTTATGCTTGTATTCACTGTAGAATCAAGTAATGTATGCAATATAAAAAAATGGTGGGATTTAGGAAGTTTTGATTTTTATCCAGATAATATGTGTCTCAATCTCGACAAAGAATTTGAGATAAAGGTATATTTAATGAATGATATATGTAAAAGCAATATAACAGAGTATAAGGAAATCATAAACAATGATCTAAATGAAATTACTGATTATTCTTTTCTATTTTTATATTTTTCAGATTTTGATTTGGAGCTTTTGAGTTGTTATAATAGAAAAAAGTATTATATGCTAAAAACAATTGTTGATGATAAGTTAAATAATATATTACCAAGAATAAATAATAAATTATTCCAAAGTTTTGAATTTTTGAATTTTTTGTTTGATATCCCTATACTTATATTAAAGTGTCTTAAATCATTTTTGATGTCAGGAGTATTGTATATATGTTTTAAAAAATATTGATATTTAAAAATTTAATACCTTTTTCTTTTAATTATGAATAGTGTTCTAGTTATTGTGGAATCTCCCGGTAAAATCAAAAAAATAGAGGAATATTTAAATTTATTAGGTGATTTTAAATATATTGTAAAAGCTTCTTACGGTCATTGTAGAGATTTAGATCCAAAAAGTTTATCTATAGATATAGATAATAATTTTGCTCCTAATTACAAAATAATTGCTGGAAAAGAAAAAACAGTTAAGGAATTGAGAGCTTTAAAAAAAGATTGTAAAAAGGTTATTATCGCATCTGATGAAGATAGAGAAGGAGAAATGATTGCAGAAAGTATTAAAGATATTCTTGGATTAAAAAATCCAGAAAGAATAGTATTTCATGAAATTACCCAAAAAGCTATTCACGAAGCAGTAAAGAATCCTAAAACAATCAATGTTGATATGGTTAATGCCCAGCAAGCAAGAAGATTATTTGATAGATTAGTTGGATATAAAATTAGTCCTTTATTGTGGAAGAAAATTGCTGGTATGTCATCTGCAGGAAGAGTACAGTCAGTTGTTGTTAAAATAATTGTAGATAAAGAAAAAGAAATAGAGGATTCTATTTCAAGTCCTTATTTTAAAACTACAGCTAAATTTATTCACGACAAGAACAAGTTTAATGGTGTTTTACAAAAAGGGAAGGAATTATTTAAATTTGAATCTGAGAAAGAATCAGAAGATTTTTTGAATTCAATTCATGTAGATGATAAATTTAAAGTGAAATCGTGCGATACCAAAGAAACTAAAAGAAAACCTTCTCCTCCATTTATTACATCTACAATGCAACAAGAAGCTTCAACAAAGTTAGGATTTGGTGTAAAAAGAACTATGGATGCAGCACAAAAACTATATGAATCTGGAATGATTACTTATATGAGAACTGATTCTACTAATTTATCTGAAGATGCTATTTCTGAGTGTAAAAAATTAATTGAAAAGACATATGGAAAGGAATACTCAAATCCAAAAAATTACAATAAGAATTCGGCAGGTGCTCAAGAAGCTCACGAAGCTGTTAGACCAACTAATATATCTACAGAATCGACAGGAGGAAGAATATCTGCTGATGCTGAAAAGTTATACAAATTAATTAGAAATAGAACATTAGCAAGTCAAATGGCTGATGCGATAGTTGATGTACAGACTATTAAAATCGATGTAATAAATAAAGATAAAAAATCTAGATTACCAAAAGGAACTTTATTTCATTCTACATTTGAAAATATTAAGTTTTCTGGATTTTTGATATTATATAATGATAAAAATGATGATAGTACTGAATCTGAAACAATGGAAGGTAAGATTGAAATTAAAGAAGGAACAAAGGTAAAAAATAAAGAAATTAATATTAGTGAAGAATATAGCAAGCTACCATTGAGATATAATGAAGCTGGTTTGGTAAAGTATCTTGAAAAGAATGGAATAGGTAGACCTTCTACGTACGCAAGTATAATATCTAAAGTTATTGAAAGACAATATGTCGAAATAAAAAATATAGATGGAACAAGAAAGAAATCAGTTCAAATAAATTTAAAAAATAGTAAATCTGAAATTTTTGTTTCAAAGAAAACAAAAGATATTGTAATTGGAAAAGAATCAAAAAAATTAGTATGTACAGATACTGGTATTAGAGTAAATGATTTTCTTGTTGAAAATTTTGATTCAATTATGAAATTAGATTTTACAGCTAATTTTGAGAAATATTTAGATAAAGTAGCAGAAGGAACAGCTACATGGTATAATGTTTTAGAAAAATTTTATGGAATGTTTAGTACAATCGTAGAAGAAATTGAGAAAAAGATTAAAGATGAACCAGCAGGAAATACAGATGCTTCTATTGGAGTAGATGATCAAGGAAGAGAAATATTTAAAGGAAAAGGAAATTATGGACCATACGTTAAATTACACGATGGTGAAAAATGGAAGTTTGCTCCAAATAAAAAAGGAGAAAAGGTAAAGTTAGAAGAAGCAATCGAACTTTTGAAATTTCCAATGGTATTAGGAAAGATAGGAAAGGATGAATTAATATTAAACAAAGGTCAATATGGATATTATTTAAAATGTGGATCTAAAAAAATGTCAGTTAAAGATTCTTCAAAAAATGATTCTAATATTGATTTTGGGTATGCTAAAGGATTGATTGAAAGCGGAGATGCTTTTGCTGTAAAAAGTTTTAAATTAAAAGGAAAAATATTAAATGTTAAGAAAGGACCGTATGGATTTTATATACAGATTGTAACTGAAGATAGTAAAAAGAAACCAACAAATATTGGATTGCCAAAAGATATTGATGAAGATTTTATTAATGAGTTAACTTTAGAGAAAGTAATAAGTATAGTAGGAGTTAAGTAATATTTTTATTTATGTATTAAATAAAAAATTATATAGATTTATTTAATAATGAGTAAAAGATTTTTATATAAAATTAATGGAGAATTAAATGACAATAAAAATGATAAAAATATAGAAAATTTTGGATTTAGATTTGGAGCTAGAACTAGAGCTGGAGCTGAAGGAGGATCTGCACTTGACAGACTTGGAACACTAAATATGAATAATGTAGTTCCATGTGTAAATGAGACAGAAGAAACATGTTTAAAAATATTAGATTCAGATGATCATAGTTGTAATGAATATTGTAAAAAAAGTTATGGTGGTGTGGGGGATGTTTCATGGTCAAATCTTTGTATTGATCTTAAAGATATTAAAAACCCAAAAAATTTGAATAAAGTTCGTGATAATATGACAGATAAACATTTCACCAATTATATTCCTGGACAATGGGATAGTTCAAAACCATATGGTTTGCGCAATGGTAGTGAAAAAATACCAGAAGACAATTTTTTAGATAAAAATATTGAAAGACATAAAGAACGGACTAATAAAATGAATATTACTGGTAATATTAAGTTACCAGAAATAAATAATTGGTTATTTGATTTTTATAATAATAAAGATAATAAATGTAATATAATATCAAATGACAAATTTAAAAATTCTAAAATTTCATCATGTTCTACATATAAAGAATGTGAAAAAGATTATATCTTGGAGTTAAATGTTCAAGCTAAAGAGTTAGTTTCATCAAAAAGAAAAATTAAATATAAAGACAAATGGTTAATGAAAAATAAATTTGAACTATCACCAATAGGTCCAGATCCATCTTACATTTGTATGTTTAAATACCCTAGTGATGTTTTTGATCCTAGTAATATTTTTGATTGGGGAAATGGAGAATATACCAAATTATCAAGTTTATTTTTTAATTATTTATCATCTCAATGGTCATTTAGAGATGAATTATTTACAGAAAATAAACGTATTATAATAGATAGACGTTCTAAAAAATCAGAAGAATTTAAAAAATTATACGATGATAAAATTGATTTAATTTTAAGTGATAATACATCAGAATCTGTAAAAAGTGCTAAATTTGATAGTTTAAGAGATGAGTGTATTAAGTTTATAGAAAATAAAAATAATAATTACTTTACTGAATTTACTAAAAATTACTTTGGGGAAGATATTAAAAATAAAGTTAATATAATTTTAGAAAATATTACAAAATTAGACGGATATATATTTTACAATAAAAGATATATATTAGTAAAAGATGGTATTAATTCTTCGAAAATTTTAGTTCCTGATACTGAAAGTGAATATCCAACAAAAAAAATATATCAACCGAACCAAGAAAAGGATGGTAAAAATTATCTTATACAATATCACAAGTTAGTTTATAGAAAAGTTTTATATGAAAAATTAATATTTCCAATGTTAAAAGGATACGAAGGTATTTATTTCGATATTAGATATCCTAATGAAAAATTTGATGTAACAGATAATATTAATTCAAAACTCGAAGAAGTTAAATTAGAAATATTAACTAGAATTGTTGTTGAGAAAGAAAACTTATTTAAACCAGGAGATTGTGTATATACGTTAGTAGAATGTAATGAAAGTTGTAAAAGAGGAACCGGAGATGGTATAATTATAGATAAATATTCAAAAAATAATGGTAAAAAATGTCCAACTAAAGTTCCATTATGTTATGAAGGTGAAAATAAATGCCCATATAAACCAGTTGATTGTAGTGAAGTCTATTCTAAATGTAAAATAATTAATGGTGAATGTAAAAAGGAAAGAATTATTTATCAAGAACCTAGACATAATGGAAAACAATGTGTGCTACCAGAATATGAAAAATGTCAGGATGGAGAAGGTTTATGTCCAGTAAATTGTATCGGAAAATTTAGTAAATGTTCTTCAAATTGCACAAAACAATTTAAAATTACTAGAGAAGCTAAAAATTCTGGATCTATTGATTGTAATTTCGGTGATGGTGAAATTGTGTCGTGTACAGGGGATGATTGTATTGTAAGTGTTGATTGTGATGGTAATTGGTCAGATTGTTTTATTGACGAAGATACTGGAATATGTAAAAAAAAGTGGAATACTACAACTGAGAAGAAAGGAAATGGTACATCATGTAGATTTGCTAATGGACAAAAAATTAACTGTGAATCAAGTTTGTGTAACTTGAATAATAATGTTAATAATGTCAATAGTATAGATAAAGAATGTACAGGTAATTTTACAAAATGTAATTCTAATTGTGAAAAAAGATGGATTTTAGAAGAAGTAGAAAAAGGAACAGGTTCGTGTAATTTCAATGAAAATAATGTATATAAATGTGAAGAAGGAAATGGCGAATGTTTGATTAGTAAAGATTGTGTAGGCAGATGGTCTACTTGTAATAAAGATTGTAAAAGTAAATGGGAATTATTAGAAAAAGAACAAGGAAAGAATGGAAGATGTGATTTTATAAATGGTCAAGAAAAGTCGTGTGCTTACGGTGATGGACTTTGTATTAAATCTGAAGAAAAATCAGATGAAAAGTCAGAAGATAGTAATTCAAATACATTAATCATAATAATAGGATTTTTAATTATTATTGGATTACTTTCATTTAATAGATAATTAAATTGCTATTAAATAAAATATAATATAGTTTTATTTAATAATGAGTAAAAGATTTTTATATAAAATTAATGGTAAATTAGAAGATAATAATATAGAAAACTTTACAAATTCACATTTAGTAGAGTATAATAATTTAAAAAACAAAGCATACTTGAGAAAAATAGAAATTGAAAAAATTAAAAATGAAATTATAGAAAAACAACAAAAAATAAAAGATGAAGAAATAAAACGTAGACAAGAATCTAAAAATTGTTTTATCAAACATCCTTTTCCAAGATCTTGTAGAAATGATAGGTGTAGATCAGATTGGGGTATAACTATAAGAAAATGTCAATCAATAAATAATGAAGAGAAAAAATTATCAGATGATTTAAATTTAAAAATTGATGAAATTAAAAAAAGTGATAGTGATAGATTTTGGAAATTATCAAAAATTTCTGAAATCCGAGTTTATGTTAACTCTTTAAAAAATGAATATTTTATAAAATACAACAGCGTTAAAAGTTCGTGGACTAAAAAATGGATCACTGGAAATATTAAATTTTATACAACTGCAATTAAAAAATATTATAATAAATTGTTATTAGATTTACAGCTATTATATAGTAATCCAATAGATTGTGATTATAAATATGATAAATGTGATTCAAAATGTAATAGTAAATTAATTATCAATGAGAAACCTGATAAAGAAGGTAGTAAATGTCCTACAGACGATTCAATTAAATGTCCTCAAGGTGTAGACGATTGTCCATATACACCAATAAATTGTAAGGAAAGTTATTCAAAATGTCAAATTTTAAATGGTAATAAAGTTCCAGATAATTTTAAAGGAAAATGTGGTAAGAAAAATATAATTTACGAAAATAATAAATATAAAGGTAAAGTATGCAAAAACAAACATTATATACTATGCATTGATGGTCAAGGTTCGTGTCCAAAAGATTGTGAAGGAAAATGGACTGATTGTGATAAGTTTTGTAAAAGAAAATGGATCACTACTAAAGAAGCTATTAATGGTGGAAAATGTATATTTAAAAATAAAACTCAAAATTGTAATCCAGGAGAAGGTAATTGTGAACAGAATATTGACTGTGAAGGGAATTGGTCTGCATGTATAAATAAGAACAATAAATGTGTAAAAAAATGGAATATAACTAAGAAAGAAAAAGGTTTAGGAGATAAATGTAGATATAGAGATAAAATGGAAGTACCTTGTAACAGTTGTGTAATCATACCTAAAAAACCTGATATTATAATTAAACCAACTCCAATACCAGGACCAAAACGAACATCAACGCCAATACCAGATCCTGTTCCTATACCAACACCAGATCCTGTTCCTATACCAACACCAGATCCTGTTCCTGTACCACTACCAACATCAGATCCTGTACCTGATCCTATTCCACTACCAAAACCAATGTCAAAACCTAAACCTACACCTCCATCTACACCTGCATCGCCAATAGAAGAAGTAAAAGATAATAATATGATGTTATATTCTATTATTGGAATATTAGTAGTAATACTAATAATAACTTCAAGATAATACTAATAATAACTTCAAGATAATATAGTAAATAATATTAGTATAATTTATTTACTATTTTCATTAAATATTCCGCCCGTTGGTATTATTATCATAAAATATAATTGTTTCATTAAATATTCCGCCCGTTGGTATTATTATCATAAAATATAATTGTTTCATTAAATATTCCGCCCGTTGGTATTATTATCATAAAATATAATTGTTTCATTAAATATTCCGCCCGTTGGTATT
>Ga0257127_1000278_pt1 | contig 48449 bp, 35 predicted proteins | sample SI060_135mmetaG_FD_190152 | JGI IMG/M metagenome (GOLD analysis project Ga0257127, IMG submission 190152) | Marine microbial communities from Saanich Inlet, British Columbia, Canada - SI060_135m | ecosystem: Environmental > Aquatic > Marine > Inlet | place: Canada: British Columbia | collected... | reverse complement strand
GAAGTAGAAGTACAAGAAGCAGGTGGTAAGAAGAAGAAAACCGCTGCTCCTAAAAAGGAAAAGAAAGTTGCAGCACCAAAGAAAGAAAAAGTTGCTAGTGATTCTAAACCTAATGTAAGATCATTCAAAGTACAACTACCAGGAAATGAAGTTTATGTAGGAAGATTCACTGGATTAACTCCTTATCAAGCTGCAAACAAAGCTCTTTCTAAATACTTCAGAGAAACCAAGAAGCCTAAGCCTGAAATTCAATTCAGTATTAGAGAATCTACCAGAGGAAGTAAAAGATCCACTTACACCTACAACGGAGAAAGACAAAAACTAGAAACCCCAGTTGAATACACTATCTCTAATGCTAAAGGTGAAGACAGAACCATCGTTAAGAAGTTCAAGAACAAGCTTACTAAAGTAAAGAAGCATGAACTTGTACACAGTGCTTAAACTAATTAGTTTTAATTAAAACGAAAAAATATAAATAAAAAGATAAGTAACTACTTATCATTTTATTTTATATAGAATAAATTTATGCTTTAATAGAAGCTGCTTTGTGAAAGACGTACATAGCAGAAGTTACAAGAAGAGCTAATTGAAGATCTTGTCCAGATCCTCCTTGATAGATAAGATTCCATACTAAAAACCATTGAACTGGTTCATTTTGGAAAAATCTAGCAACATTTGATGGTGGGGTTGGGAAACCTCCATAAGCACCGATAGCAGTAGCAGTAGCTAATAAAATTTGATCGTAAGTATACTTACAAAAAGCCATTGTATATAACCATTTAGATAAAATTTTAAAAAACATTTTTTATATATTTTTTAATTTTTAGATATTTTTTCACATTTTTTCACATATTTTATTTATTTTATTTATTTGTTCTAAATAAGAAGAATTTCCTGAAAATAGATCAATATTAGATAGACTTTTATCAATTATATTTTTTAATTCTTCATTATTTGGTATCTCTTTATTATTTATTCCAGTTCTTAAAAAATTACATAAATTAATTAATTCATCTTTAGAATCTTCAGAAAATAACTCGTAAATGTATTGTAGCTTTTCATCAATAAATTTTTGAGTTATTAACTTTTTATTATCTAAATTTTCTAAAATTTCTAATAAACATTCTTTTTTAAATTCATCATTTAAATCATCCGCTTTTCCTAAATAAAAATCAATTTTTGAATTTAAAGTTTCTAATTTTTCATCAATAATTATTTTGTCAATATCCAAATAACTATTATCATCTTCATTTTCACCCTGGTGAATGTTAGTAATCTCATTAGTTGAGTTATTATTAATTAGTAAAAAATATTTTTCATCTAATTCCTTATCTATTTTAACTAGTTCTGGTACTGAAGGAATATCATTACCATCAACAATAGATTCATATAATGATTCATAATAATTAGTTTCAAAAGCAGCGCTTTTGTCAGAACTAAAATGATCTGAATTTAACAAATTTTCAACTTTATTCTTAATTTTATAACAAAGATTTAATATTTTTGCCTCCTCTTCATCTAATTTTTCTGATTCAAATGATTCATACTCCTCAAATTCTTCATCTACTTCTATTTTACACTTGATCAAAATATTTTTATTTTCATTTGTTTTCGTATCTTCTACACAAACACTTATTATTCCATTCAAATCAACTTTAAAAGATATATTTATAACTGGATTCGTAGTTTGCGATACTTTATCAAAATTTATTTCTCCTATTGTAATATTATTTTTTGCTACATTCTTCTCTCCTTGATAAACTACAATTTTTACCTCGTGGTCTCCTGGAGTATCTGTAGTGTACTTTCTACTTCTTGTTGCTGGAAGAGGGGTATTCTTTGGTATTATTACTGAAAAATTTCCATCTGCTGTTTCTACACCAAGAGATAAAGGTAATGTATCAATTAAAATAATATCATTAAAATTATCCAACTTATTTTTTATTAAAGCTCCATAATAACATGCACCTAAAGATACAACGTGTTGTAATTGATTGTGCACAAATGGTTTAATATTAAATAATTCATAAATCAAGTCTTGTATAATAATTAATTTTGATGAACCTCCTACTAATAAAATTTTGCTTAGTTTTATATCTCCATTTTCTATATTATTTTTAATATCTAAAATTCTATCATCATTTTTTATTCTATTCAATAGATCTCTACATATATCTTTTGTATTATTAATATCAAAAGTAAATATATCATTACTTTCATGATGATCAGATATCACAGGGATCATATCTTTCTTTTCCAAACTTTTTGATAATATAACTTTTTTTAAGAAACAGAATTTTTCCTTTGCCTTATTACATCTTTTCCATAACTCTGTTTTTCTTATTAACTTATAATCAAAATTATGATTTTTTGAAAGATTTTTAGAAAGTCTTGTTATATATTCATACAAACAGTCAGTAAAATTATTTCCTCCTAAATCATTCATTCCAAAAGATTCTACAACTTCAAAATATGATCCAGACTCTCCTTTTTCAACTTCTAATAAAGATACATCAAAAGTACCTCCGCCAATATCAAACACTAAAATATTTTCTTCTATATAATCTTTTGAATCTAAACCATATGCAAATGCTGCTGCTGTTGGTTCATTTATTAATCTTATTATATTAAATCCTGCTTTCTTTGCATTCTCAAGTACTATATTCCTTTGAATATCATTGAAATTAGAAGGAACAGTTAAAACAGATTCAAACTTTGGATCATTATACTTATTAAAAAATTCTTTTACTAAACTGAATAAATATTTAAAATAAAGTAAAATTATATTATTGATTTCTGATGTACATCCTGTATCATCAATTTTTGATTTAAAATTTTCAAATAATGGAATATTTTCATTTTGCTTAGCAAATAAATTTATATTCGGAATATTATTTCCAAAATATTTTTTTTCACCTAAATATACTTTACTTGGAATTAAAGAATTAATACCATCTTTTAAAACTTGAGGCCCTTTATCGAAATAACTTATAACGGAGTTCGTTGTACCAAAATCTATTCCTAATATAATTTCTTTGGATTCAAACATTTCACTCATAATATTATAAATGAAATATTAAAATTTTCTTTAAACTAATCTACTTAATTATCTGATGTATCAATTTGATCATTCGCCCATTTTTTATTAATATATGTATTTGATATTACCCTTGAATTATCCCATTCTTTTAATAACATTGGATAACCTGATTCATTTGATGGTAACGGATCCATATTATTACTTGCTATACATAGTGGTGGCTTTCTTTGAGGTACTGACCATTTATCTGTATTTAATAATGTATACTGGTTATCCCAATCATCAGGTGGTAATTGATCTCCAAGTGGAGTTCTTTTTTCAATAGGTAACTCGTCATATTTCATATCACCATAAGAAGATTTTTTACCAGAAACACTACCAGAAACACTACCAGAAACACTACCAGAATCTTTGAACTTTTTTGTTGTAGAATCTCTTAATTTTTCAAGAGCTTTTATTAAATTTTCTAAATTAACATCGCCTTTCTTTGCTGATGAATATATCTCATCAACTTCTTCCAAATTTAATATCTTATGTGATAATAATTCCTTTAATAATAATTTTACATTTCTTTTTTCTATTTCTGTTACAGTTTCTGTTTTATTATTACTTTTAATATTATCCTTTAAATCATCAATTTTATCTAACAAGTTTCTTTTTACTGTTGATATTTCATCATGAACAACATCGTGACTATGATATTTAACTTTTTCTTCTTTAGTTCTAAAAACAGGTTTTCCTTCAATATTATCTTTTAACTTTTTAATTGCATTTTTTGTTTCTGCTTTTCTAACTTCCTTTTGAATTTCTTTTATTTCAGTTTTAGATCTTAATCTAAGACCTCCAGCTAGTTCAGTTGGTTCTTCTTCCATTTCTTTCTCTATTTCATTAATTAGTTCTTTATTTGATTTTGCTTTCACAGTAGCTTGAATTTTAGGTAGGTTTGGTACAGGTCTTGGCCCTCTACTCTTTTGTAACTGTCTAAGTTCATTTTGTGGTGAAATACCATCTAAAGTGTTAGCTACAGGTTGATCAGGTATAATCGGAATAACATCATCTGTATCTTCGGAAACTTCAGAATCTTCAGAATCTTCAGAATCTTCAGAATCTTCAGAATCTTCAGAATCTTCAGAATCTTCAGAATCTTCAGAGTCTTCATCTATCACGTCTTCTGATTCTTCTTTAATCGTATTATTTATTCTTTTTGTATTTGTAATTATTTTAGATCTAGGTTTTTGATCAGATATCATATTTAATTTAGGTTTCAATTCAATTTCTTTAATAACCATATCTGGATGTGTATTATCTATTTTTACTGATTTAATATTTAAAACATTAGATACTGTATTAATTACTTCTTCTTTTACACTTTTATTATATTCTATCATCTTTTTTGCAATTACATTCCTGTTTAGATTTGCTTTAGAAAAATTAATTCTGACATTAATTACCAAAGATCCAGGAAGTAATTCAACTTCAATCAAATTTCTAGAAATTCCTAAATTAACTGCATACCTTGCTTTCACATCTTGAATTATTGATAGCTTTTTAGATTTTGGAATTTTATAGTAATCTACATTTTTAATTTTAAAAGATATTTCTAAAGAAGAATTTGATTTTCTATTAGATTCTTTAGATTCTTTAGATTCTTTAGATTCTTTAGATTCTTTAGATTCTTTAGATTCTTTAGATTCTTTAGATTCTTCTGATTCATCTTGTTGAATCATAATATCATCAATATCTTTAATTACTTTCTTAACTACTTTCATATTTTTATTTAATTTTTTTTCATTAATAACCTTTTCTGACTTCATTCTTGCATTTTTTATCAAATTGGAAATAACACCTTTTTTTTCTGAAATTATATCTCTCTTTTTTAATTTATTATTATATTTCATTTCATAATTATTGGGAACATTAAATTTTGATTCATCTAAAACACTATCAACAGAAGAAGACTTTTTCTTATAAATTGATTTGTTATCAACTGATTTTCTTTTAATATTCGATTTAGTAGGATTTATATATGCAATATCATCAATATCTAAATCTAAACCTAAAGTATCACCCATATCTAAACCTAAAGTATCACCCATATCTAAACCTAAAGTATCACCCATAGATAATAAATTAGGTTTTTTAGTTACTTGTTTTGATTTATACTTATTCAATTTAACTCTTCTTGGATCTACTACAATTTCTGTAGTATTACTATTATTATCTATAAAAATTTTCTTTACACTGCCTGGTTCTTCATCATTTTCTACAATAACATATTTCTTTCCTGTTTTTTTATCTATTTTTACATAATCATCTTCTAAGTTATTGATCTTAATTTCCATGCCAGTAGATGGATCAACTAAAATTTTTTGAGAATCATTTGTTCCTTTTATAAAAGCATTTTCGATTCTTAAAACTTTAGGTTCAGTACTTTTATATTTCTTTCTTACAATACCTTTATTATCTAAATCATTAATAAGTTTAAAATTAGATTCTTGAAATACATCATCATAATCTTTAATTCCAGAATTACCAGCAATTTCATCTTGGATATCAAATTTATTTAATCCATATTTACTTAAATCTTCAGGATTTAATGTGTTAGGATTTATTAATTCATTATGTAATTTTTTAATATCACTATCTACATTTTTTTCTATTTCTTCACTGAAAACTCCAACATTTTTATCTCTGTAAACCATATTATTTATTTGTCTTTTATTTTTTTCCATGTCTTTTAATTGATTTTGTTTTTTGGATTTTATACTTGATGAACTTTTTACACCTGAATATTTATTTCTATCTTTTATATCTACAGCTACTGGTAAATTGACAGAATCTTGAACTAAAGGCATATTTTTATTACTTTCTTCACTATCTTCACTTTCTTCACTTTCTTCACTTTCCTCATTTATTTTATAATTAACTTTATTTTTTAATTTTTTAAATTGTTTAGAATCTACAAAATTGATTCTATTTATATTTTTATTATTAGATTTTGAATTTATTTCTGATCTTTCTTTCATCAATTTATTTCTGGAAGAAAAATTCTTTGACAAATTTAAATCACTAACTTCATCATTAGGATTTATAAAAATAGAATCTTCGGAAATATTTTCATCGTCAACATACATTATTTTTTTATTTGTATTTTCTGATAAATCATTTTGTAAAAAATCAGGATTTCTATCAATTTTATTATTTACTTTGATTATATTCTTCTTTGCAAGATCATTATTAATAAAATCATCATTAATTCCATCAATTTCTTCGTCAATCAAATCATAGTTAGGTATATCTCCTGTTAATACTCCTTTTTTAATATTATCAAGTGATTTTTTAGTACTAATTAACTTATTACTTAATTTTCCCAAAGGAGTACTGTCTAATATATCATTAATTCCGTAAAAGTTACTATCTTCTGAAAGTGGAACTACATTTTCATCATGTTGAATATTGTTTTTGTTAATTTTAAAGTTTGGAAGATTATTGCTTTTCGACATCTTTAATTTTAATTTATTAATATTATTTGACTCAGATTTAATTATTTCCTTAGATTTATTTATTTTTTCCTTTGCTAAATCTATAATTTTATTTGTTTCATTTATTTCATTTATAGATTCATTAAATTTATTTTTTTTATCTTTAATATCAGTTATAACAGATTTTAATTTATTTTTGTATTTTGATTTTTTTAGTTTTGCTGAAGAGGCATCTTTTTTAGTATCAATAATCATATTTTGTTTATCTATTTTGTTATTTAATTTACTTTTAATATCTGTTAAATTATTAATATTTTTTGATAATTTTTCTTTTAATTTTTTAGCATCTTCTTTTTCTTTTTTTGCTTTTTTAATAGTTTCAATTGTAATTAACAAATTTTCTTCCTCTTTTCTTTTTTTATTTGCTGCATCTCTGGCTTTTTGTATAATTTCATTACTAATTGAATAAGGTTTATCTAATTTTTGATATTTATCATTTATGTCAACATCTAATTCTAATGTATTATCTAAAGTATTTTTTGAATCAGAATTGAATCTTTCTAATTTTGAACTATCGTTATTTAACTTTGATGATTGATAATAACCTTCAAGTAAACATTCATAAGAATATAAACCTGCTCCAATAATTACGACAAGCATAAGAATTTCGTATTCTCTAATATTAATTGAAGGTATTTTTTTCATGATAAAATATAAGATTCCTGCAAAAATTGCATATTTTACAAAATTAAATATATTATTTCTATTCATTATATAAATTTTAGAGAAAATAAATTTACTAAAAATTTTACATATTTTTATTAAATTCATTCGCGTCCTGGAAGTTACAATTATGGATCAGAAAATAAAATCTTAACTAAAGATAAAAATACCATAGGCAACATAATAACCAACAGTGAAAACCATTTTTCAGTATAAAAATCATTTATTTGTGGTAAAACTTTAGAAACAACGTCATTATCATCTAGATCATAGTAAATTAATAATCCACATAAAACAGCAAAGGATCCTAAAAAAGATTTATCAGTAATTTCTGACCAACTCTTTTTACTGGACGATGATAATATTCCACTTAATAAAAAGAATACGTAATTAACACCTAACATACAAATCAAAAAATATAGTTTTTGAAGAAGAGGATCTTCAGTATATGATCCTATCATCGGTAATCCATAATAAATTATAGAACAAATTGTTGAATAATATAATATTAAATTCATATATATCTTTCTGTAGAAAATAAAAATATTATTAAATTAAATTACTAGTACTACTTTCAGATAAAACATTGCTAAAATTACTAGCATTATTAACAATATTAGATTTGTAATAAAATAAAATATAAATAATTATTCCCAAAGTAACAATATAAATTGAATACAATAGAATAATAAAAAAATAAAATTTCATTTCTATCTTTTTTATATAAGGGTCTAATATAATATTAAATTTGTCGATATTTTCTTTTTTATTGGCTTCATTCATAACGACATTTAGCATATCATTAAAAAAATCATTCATCATTTTAATTAAATTAAAATAGAAAATAAATAAAAATAAGAAAACGACATAATTTGGAGTGCAAACACATAAACAGAACCAACTTTGTTGACCAACTTTGTTGACCAACTTTGTTGACCAACTTTGTTGACCAACTTTGTTGACCAACTTTGTTGATTCTAAACAATAACAAATTTAGTCTTATTAATATCTAATATTATTACTTCACCTTTGGATTTACCTTTTTTAATATTGTTAATACAACAATAGATAACTTTTGTATTTTTTTTATTTTTACATTTACTATACGATTTTACTAAATTAGCTGCATAATAAATATCTTCATCAAAAGGTACTAATGATCCTGATTCTGATTCTAAAATACAATGTCCAGATGGTACATTATCCAAATGAAACCATAAACTATCTGGATAAGAATTATCTATTATATCATGATTATCTTTTGCATTTCTTCCTAATATAAAATTTATTTTTACGTTGTCTCTTTCAATAGTTTCTGTTAATACCATTATTAAATTTATTAGTTATTTGTAACGGTAGAAAATAAGTTTTTATTTTTCAATTTTTATGTATTCTTTCTAATCCAAATCATAGTAGTCATAAAAATAACATAATACATAATAAGAAATATAACATACATATCTATAAATGGAATAATATAAAGATCCCAAAATGGTTTTACAATATATTCATCTACTTTATGTTGATGAGAAGGATCAGCTAAAGTTCTAGATATTGAATCAACTATGATTGCTGAATAATCATCAACAATATTTTTTACCTTATTCTTAAATTCTGGTTTTTGTAAATTTCCAATAGCAGATCCAATAATACCACTCATTGAATTTTTCATTTTCCCTGCAATTTCATCAGCACCTTTTGCAACTACAGTTAAACCATTAATAGTTTTACTAACAAATTTATTATCTGATAATTGAAAATTTTCGATCAAATTATTTGAATTTTTTTTTAATTCAGGTGACAATAAACAAAAATCACTGTCTGAATCAAAAGCATCAAATTTTTCAATAAATTTTATATTTTTTTTATAAGTTTTTAAATTTTCCATACTACTATTGTGATCGAAGATTACAATAGGATTATCATTCAACTTCATATATTTACTCATATAGATATAATTAGAAAATATATTACCATTTTGTGTGAAATTATCAAGGATTCAAAGCAAAAACACAATAGATAATAAAAAAAAATGAATTTAATAATCTTTGTCTAAAGGCTTATTACATTAATTCAATAATGTCTTTAAACAGCAAATACTATACGGAGGATATAAATACAATTCAAAGTGTTGATTTTTCTATCTTAACAAATAAAGATGTAAAGAAATATTCTGCAGTGAGAAAAGATCCTTTTGGAATAAATATTCCAGAATCATATGATAATTATGAACCAAAGAAAGGTGGGTTAGTTGATCTTAGATTGGGTACATGTGATCCATATCTAAATTGCACTACATGTGGATTAAATTCTAATGAATGTCCAGGACATTTTGGTCATACAGAACTATCAGAACCTGTCTATCATTTTGGTTTTTTAAATAATCTAAAAACAGTATTACAATGTATATGCTTTAGATGCACAAATATTATAATCGAAAAAAGTAGTAAAGTAGTAGAAAAAATTATGAAAAAAAAAGAAAAGTTTAGATTAAAAGAACTACGAGAAATTAGTAAAACTAATGCATATTGTCAGCACTGTGGTACACCAGTATCAACAGTAACTAAAGAAGTAAAAGAAAGTACAGCTTCAATTAATATTTTCTTGGAAAGAGAAGTAGGATCAATTGCAATAGATGAAAATACAGGAGAAACTACAGACACCAAAAGAAAAATTAAAGAACCTTTACATCCAAGAAAATGTTACAATATTTTAAGAAACATATCTGATGAAGATACTTATCTATTAGGATTTAATCCTAAAATATCAAGACCTGAAGATTTTATTTGTATTAGATTTCCAATTCCTCCAGTAATTATCAGACCAACAGCAAAAATAGATTTCTTAGCTAGTTCTACAATGGAAGATTCATTAACTTTAAAAATAGCAGATATTATTACATGGAATACAAGAATTAGAAACCAAAACGAGAAAGCAATGTCAGGAGTAGATTTAACAAGTTTCAACGAGAATATGCAATCATTACTACAATATCATTGTGCTACATATTTTGATAATGAAACATTGAATTTACCAAAAGCAGATTTTAAAGCATCAAATAAACCAATTAAATCAATTTCAGAAAGAATCAAAGGAAAACAAGGTCGTGTAAGAGCAAATCTTATGGGTAAAAGAGTTGACTTTAGTGCTAGATCAGTTATTACTAGTGATCCTTATATTGATATTGACGAAGTTGGAGTTCCAAAAAGAGTTGCAATGGATCTTACTATTCCAGAAGAAGTTACACCATTTAATATTAAAAAATTGGCAATGCTTGTTAAAAAAGGTCGAGAAATTTATCCTGGAGCAAATTACGTTCACAGAGTAAACTATATCGATGGTAAGCTTCAACCACAAAGAATTGATTTGAAATATAGAAAGAAAGATATCAAACTTACATACGGTGATATTGTAGATAGACATATTATTAATGGTGATTATGTATTATTCAACAGACAACCAACTCTACACAAACCTTCTATGATGGGACATAAGATTCAAGTTATTAATGCTGATAATACTGATGCTTTTAGAATGAATGTATCTGTGACTAAACCTTATAATGCAGATTTTGATGGTGATGAAATGAATATCCATTTAGCACAATCCGTACAAGCAAGAAATGAACTTGAGAGAATAGCAAATGTTAAATATAATATTATTGGTGCTAGAGATTCAAATCCTATTATTGGTTGCGTACAAGATACTCTAACTGGTGCATATGTATTATCACTCCCTAATCAAACAATAGATTATCATACTGCTTGTAATATTTTGTGTGGTACTACTAGTGAATCTAAATATAATCTTACTAAAAATAAGGATTTGACTGGATATGAGCTTTTTTCAGAAATTATTCCAAAAGGAATTAATGTTGTTAGTAATAAACTTACAATTAAGGATGGCCAAATTATAAAAGGTACTTTGAATAATGCTTCACTATCAAGTCAAAAGAATTCCATTATTCATTACATTTGGGATAAATATGGAGCAGACAAAACTAGACGATTTATTGATGATTCACAAAGATTAATTCTTGAATATCTAATGTATCAAGGTGTTACCATTGGTCCAAAAGATATATTTATAGAAGAAGATATGACTAAGAAACTATTTGATCAAGCTAATACTGCTGTGTTGGATGCCAAACATTACATTACTAAAATGGAAAATGATAATAATGATATTTCTCCACAAGTTATTGAAAATGCAATTCTTTCAAAAATGGAGCCTGTTGGAGCAAATACAGGAAGTACTTTGATGAAATATTTAAATTCAGATAATAACTTTTTTAAGATGGTTGATTCAAAGGCGAAAGGAAATCCACAAAATATTTATCAAACAATGGGAGTTATTGGACAATTGACATTAAGTAAAGCTAGACCTAAGAAAAATATTCAAAATAGAACTTTGCCTTATTTTCATGCCGACGATGATACTCCAGGAGCCAGAGGTTTTGTTTTTAATAATTTAGTGAAAGGTTTAACAGGTCACGAGTTTTTCTTCAATGCAGGAGCAGGTAGAGAAGGTCTTATTGATACTGCCATTAAATCAGTCTCTTGGGATACACCAGTTATTATTCAAAATAATGGAAAAACAGAATATAAACAAATCGGAGAATGGATTGATAACACAATTGATATTGCCAAAAGAACACCTCAATACAAATATTCTAACGAAAAAGATAAACTAAATCTTGAAATTGTTGAATTACCTGATGGAACTTATATTCCAACAACAGATTACAACGGTAATGTAACATGGGGTAAAGTTTCTGCAGTAACTAGACATGATCCTGGTGAGAAATTATATAAAATTAAAACTGATGGTGGTAGAGATGTAGTTGTTACAGCTGCTAAATCACTTTTGATTTGGAATAAAGAAATCAAACAATTCAGAGAAAAATTAACAACAGAAATAGTAGTAGGAGATTATGTACCTGTAACTCTGGAATTAGCAGACCCACCTGCAATTACAGAAAATATTAACTTATCTGACTATCTTTCAAAATCTGAATACATTTATGGAACTGATTTTAACATAGCAAATAAGCTTATGGAAGAAGAAATGGAAAATAAAGAAAAATGCTCTAATAATTGGTGGACAACCACTAATAACAATAAATTTGAACTACCATTCAAAAGTAAGTCATCATTATTAAGAAGTATAACAAAGTTGAATGAATCTAACAATAAATTTGAATCAAATTATATCTATCCATATGGAGCAAATCAAAAAAATACATTTATTAAAGATACCTTTGAATTGAATAAAGAAAATGGAATATTTATTGGATTGTTTTTATCTGAAGGTTCAATAACTGGAAGATCAACTAGAATTACTAATCTTGATGAAAATATTCAACAATTCGTCAAAGGATGGTTTGAATCTAATAACATTAATTATGATATAGAAGATAAAATAAATAAGTATGGTGGAAAATCATTTACAATCAGAGGACATTCAACTATATTAACTAAATTTATAACAAAATTAGTTGGAAAAGGTGCTGAAAATAAATTTGTACCATCTGAAGCATTTACTGCATCGAAAGAATTTATTTCAGGTTTACTAAATGGTTACTTTTCTGGCGATGGATGTATAACCAAAAATTCAATTGATGCTTCTTCAGCTTCTAAAAGATTGATTGAAGGAATTTCAATGTTGTGTAGCAGACTAGGAATTTTTTGTAAAACTTACACAACCATCTTAAAGAAAAATAACTTTGGTACAAAAAATATTAAACCATCACATAGATTAAGAATAAGTTCTCAGTGGGCAGAATTATTCTCTAGACAAATTAATCTGATTCATAAAGAAAAAGATTCAAAAATGAAACTAAAAAAATGGACTAAAAAACATCAAAAATACGAATCACTAAATAATATCGTCATGGACTCAATTACAGAAATCATTGAAATAAATAAAGATGAAATTGAATCAAATCCATTATACAATAAAATGTATGATCTAACTATTCCATCAACATTTAACTTTGGATTATCTAATGGTTTACAAGTTAGAGATACCGCCACAACAGGATATATTCAAAGGAGACTAGTAAAAGCATTAGAAGATCTTTCAGTTAAATACGATGGAACAATTAGAACAGCTAATAGTCAAATTATTCAATATATATATGGAGAAAACGGAATTAACCAACTTACTCAAACTGATATCAAAATTGACCTAGTTAAATATAATGATAAAGAATTAGAAGAAAAATTAGCATTTAATAAAAAACAGATTTCTGAATTAGAAACTATTTACAAAAAGAAAGTAGATGTTTCAGGATATAACAAAGAATATATTAATAAAATGAAAGATTACAGAGACAAACTAAGATTTATTAATTACAAGTCATTATCAAATTATAAAGAATTAAAAGAACAATATATGCTTCCAGTTAATTTGTATAGAATCACACAGGATTTTACAAGTGACAGTATTAAACAAATATTAACAAAACAATTATATTCCGAAAGTAAAGAACTGTTAACACCACAATACATTCAATCAAAAATTGATTCTATTACAGAATCAGATATTAATAAACTAATTATTTTTTCAAGATATAAAAATAAACTAATGAGTAAAGATGAACAAGACATGAAATTAATTTTAAAAATAGCTTTACATGAATATCTTTCTCCAATGAGATGTATTTATGAATATGGATTAACATATGAAACATTTAATAATATGATTAAAGATATTGAAAACAGTTATATTAAATCTATTGTAGAACCAGGTGAAATGGTTGGGGTAATTGCTGCTCAGTCACTTGGAGAACCAACCACACAAATGTCACTTGATACAAAGCACTCTGCAGGTAAAGTTGGAGTCTTATCAACATCATTAGTCGGTGTTCCTAGAATTCAGGAGATTCTAAGTTATAGTAAATCAATGAAAACTCCTCAAACTCTAATTTACTTTGATAAAAGTGTTAGATCAGATAAAACATCTGTTAATAAGATTAACTCATATTTAAAACATTTGACAATTAGAGAATTAATTGATGCTGCTGAAATTTATTATCAAGTAAATACAAACAATAGTTTAGATACAAAATTAAAGAATGATAATGTAGTAAATCCATTCTTTATTGGTAATCAGAAGACAGAACTTGTAAATCTACCTTTTATATTTAGACTTAAGATGAATTTAGAAAAAATGTATGACAAAGAAACTTCATTACTAGATATTAAAACAAAATTTATGAGTTACTGGTATAATAATTCTCAAAATACTAAAACAATGAAAAAACTAGAAAAAGAAATTTTTACAAGAATTAATAGACTTGCTATTTTAAGTAGTACAGAAGATAATAATGAATTAATTCTTCATATTAGATTTAGTTTGAATAGTTTTGATTATGGAATTTTAAGTGATTTCCTTTCACTAGTTCTTGATAAAATATCTTTAAAAGGAATGGATAACATTGTAGGAACAAATCTAATTGAAGATGAAAAAATAATTGAATATCAAGATGATGGATCTTATAATATGGCAAATGAACATATGGTTGTTACAGAAGGAATTAATCTAAATCATATTAAAAAATTTAAGAATATTGATTTTACAAGAACTAGATGTAATGATGTTCATACTACATTTAAAAATTATGGAATAGAAGCAGCTAGAACTTCAATCTTGAAAGAATTAATTAATACATTCGGTTCTGGAGGTATAGATAATATTAACCATAATCATCTTTCTGTACTTGTTGATTTTATGTCTGCAAATGGAGAAATTACGTCTATTGATAGACATGGTTTAGGTAAATTAAATGTTGATCCTCTAGCTAAATGTTCATTTGAAAAAACAATGGATCATCTAGTTCAAGCAGCAGTTTTTAATGAAACCGATCATTTGAAATCAGTATCATCTAAAATTATGCTCGGACAAGTAATTCCAGGAGGAACTGGTGCTTTTAACTTGATACTAGATACTGAAAAACTTGTTAACTCTGAGTATACTTCAGATGAAGCTAACAAATATGGAGAATTTAGAAATATTGAGGCAGATCCACTTATGTTAGATATTATGAAATTTGGAATAAATGAAACAAACTTTTATATTCCAGCATATTAGGAAAACGAATTTAATTTATTATAATAAAAAATTTTGATTCTTTCTATTTATAATGGAAAGAAATATAATTACTAAAAACATAGTATGGATTGATAGAGGAATAATTATTAGTTTAGTTTATATAATACTAAAAAAATATAATAAACTAAAAGAAAAATACTTAATTATCAAAAATAATAGGATTAGACAATTTCTTGAATTTCTATTCCCTAAATTAAACTTTATTAATAATGAAAAAAATAGATATAGTAATGAATCAGATTCAGAAGAAGATCACAAAGATTATTTTAATTTTTTTATTAGAAGTACTCCAACTAAAGCTTCTAATAACTATATTGTAATAGATTATATGTCCAATTATAATAAATATATTCCTACTAAAGAAATATGGTTAGTTCCTTATTATGATAAAAATGATCCTCTATTTTTCTATATTTATGAACATGAAAAAGATGATCACCTTGAAGTATTAGAACAATATAAAATAATAAATCATTTTACAACTAATAAAAGACAAAATTATAAACACGAAGATCATACTGAAGAATTTTCAACATGGGACTTGTTTTTTGAGTCAGGTACTATTCAAAGGTTTATTAGAAGTGGTGATACTCAGAAATCAATTACTATTTCAAAAAATCCTACAGAACAGTTTTTATATATTTTAAATAAATACCTAAATAACATAAACTTTTTAAATGATTATAAAACAGTACAACCACAAATTATTTATAAACCTTGTAATAACCAACTAAATAGTATTGATGTAACATATCCAATTTCTAATTTAAATTTAATACAAGAAAAAGAAACTACAAATTTGAATATTAAAGAAACTACAAAGTCAGTTATAAAAATAATAGAAAAAACAAATGAGAATACTGCTAAAAAAGAATTAATACAACCTGTTATACAACCTGTTATACAACCTGTTATACAACCTGTTATACAACCTGTTATTCAAAATGAAAATAACATAGACCATGTATTTGATTTATTTAATGAAAAAATATTAAGTTTACTTAAATTATACAAAATGAAAATACCATAGATGATGTATTAGATTTATTTAGTGAAAAAATATTAAGTTTAATTAAATTATATGACTAAAATTATTTTTTTTCTAAATATTCTTATACATGCAAAACAATAGTGTAAATAAAATTAACAATAACGCTACGTCTGTAAACACAACTCCATCTGCAATTCCTTCAACAACTCCTTCAACAACTCCTTCAACAACTCCTGTTGTAAAAGATTATAAAAAGATGTCTCCTGCTGAGTTATTTAAAGATTTTATAACTAAAATTGGCGCAGATAAAGTTGACCAAACATTTAATACTTTCTTAAATAAAACATTTTCAGGATATCTTACTAATAATAATTATGCAACTGATTATGATGGAAGCAATAAATATTATTCACAAATATCAGAAATCGGAACAAAAATTTCTGATTTAGATACTCAATTAAAAAATTTAATTCCATCTTTACAAACAAACTATAGAAGAATGGTCCAAAATTTAATTAAAGTACAAATTTACAGTCATTATGATAAAGTAGTTAAAGAACAACCACTACAAAAAGATAACAAAGAAGAATATGAAAAAATGGTAACTGACATTCTTGATTTAGTAAATAAAAGTTTAGATCAATCAAATCAAGTTTTTGAAAATAGACTTGCTAATAAAGGACAAGCTGGAGGATCATCAAATGATAAAAAAGTTAATGTAATGAGTAAATATTTTAATTACAAATTAAAATATATGATGCTAAAAAATATCCTTTAAATTTATCTCTCTAGAGATTTTCTTATAGAATTGAATCAATAAAAAATTGTGTTTTTTGCTTTGCAAAGATGATTCAATTTATTTTACTTTACACATTTACATTATAAAAAGATTTACAAAATAAAAAATTTTCTAAATCTTTCTATATGAATAAACAACTGATTAAATATGATGAAGAAAAAAAACTAAATGATCAAATTGATAATATAACATTAGATTTAGAAATTTCAAATGAAATTTCAACACAATTTAAAAATTTAGAAATAAAAAATAATAGAATAGTTAATGATGGAAATCATAATTTAGATATTACTCAAATAAAAAATCTATCAAAACTTCTAGATAAAACACAATCAACTAATGTTAAAAATAAATTTAATCAATTAAAAAGTAATATAGCTGAATCAACTATACATTCTAAAATTGAATCAAAAGTGACAGATGATAAACTTGTTAATGATGTAATTGATCTAGTTAATTATTCTCTTGATGGAACTAATCAATATTATGCAGATAAAATTATGGAAGATGAAAATAAATGTCCTTCTAGAACAATTAATCCACATATATTAGATTGTGATGACAAACAAAATTATCGTAAAATTCATCCAGATAAAAACTTTGGTTGTAAAGAAACTGCTAGTAATAAATTTAAAATATTTGAAGAGAAATGTAAAAAAGAAAAACTCTTAAAAACTCCAAATGTATTTAATTTCTTACAAACTGGTGGATCGGAATTAAATAGAGTTGCACAGAAAATTTCTAATGCACTAAATTTTTCAGAAAAAAATAAAATAAAATTTAACGATTTTTTCCAACAACTAGAAATTCCTGAAATGTCTAAAACATTTGATGATATTAGAAATACTTTACAATCAGAAAATATAGATAAGAAAATTTATAATTATCAAATTAATAATACTCAATACTGGAGTAACAAAACAAAAGAAAAATATGAAGATTTTAAAAAAAATATTGCTACATTAGAAATACTTTCAATAATTGAGAGATTTAAAATGATAGCAAAAGAAAAAGGAACTTTATCTAATGAAGAAGTTGATCATATTATGGAATCTTTATTAGATGTAATTAACCAAACATTCAACCAAAATAACGAAAGACAAAGGAAAAATAATTTTGATGAAATTATAGGTGGTAGTGATGAAAAAACAAAATTTAATGAATACCTAAAATACAAAAAATATAAAGAAAAATATTTAAAATTAAAACTAAGATAATTTTTTAGAATTTTTAATTAAAAATTTCTAAAAGAAAGTATATAACATGTCGGAATCAGAAAAAATAACTCCACTATTGACCATATTAAAAGAATTTTATACTGTAGATGAAAAGATATTAGAAGGGTTAGAAAATGAATATAATTTATTAACAGTAGAAGATAGACAATTTTTAAATGATAAAATATCAATTCTACTAGACTTTCATTCAAGATATTCAAAAGAAAGAGAAAATTTCCCAGAATTAACAGTACAATTATATAGACTTCAAGTAAATGCATTAAGAATATTTTTAAAAGAAAAAATAGAACAAATAGAAAATATTGAAAACGGAATGCCATCTAATCAAGAAGAACAAACTGCATTGCTTAGAGCAGTTAATGATATATTAGAAAAAGAAGCTAATGAACCAAAAATAATAAAGTCTACAAATAATGTTTCTTCAACAATACCAGAATTATCTGAAGAAAAACAAAAAGAACTAGAAGAAAAAGCTCAACAAATTGTTAAACTTGGAATAGATAATGATCTATTAAAAAAATCATTTGATGATGCCGTAAATGAAGATATGACAAATAATTCACAATATGAAAATACTATTAATCAACAACAACAAACAATTAAAATATTAGAAGAAGAAAGAGATAGTCATGCCCAAAGTAATGCAAATATATTGAAAGCATTAGGATCAATAACTGGATCTCCAAAAACAATTCCTCAACAAGAAGTTAATCAAGAAGTTAATCAAGAAGTTAATCAACCAGAAGTTAATCAAGAAGAAGTTAATCAACCAGAAGTTAATCAACCAGAAGTTAATCAAGAAGAAGTTAATCAACCAGAAGTTAATCAAGAAGAAGTTAATCAACCAGAAGTTAATCAAGAAGTTAATCAAGAAGTTAATCAAGAAGAAGTTAATCAAGAAGAAGTTAATCAAGAAGAAGTTAATCAAGAAGAAGTTAATCAAACAGTTGATTTAACATCTTCAGAATCTACAATTCCAGAGATGACAACTTCTGACTCATCAATTTCTGAATCAAAAAATCCAGAATTATCACCTCAAAATGAAAAACCAACAATTACAAAAACTTTAGAGCCAATTATTGATAGTAATTTAAATCCGACAGCTAAAGAATTTGTACCTAGAATAAATACAGCTGAATCTATTGCTAAAGAAACAGCAGATTCATTAAATAATCTAGAGAATGATGAATTAGTAATTCCTGCAGGAGCAAATACTGATACTATATCTGAATTATTAGGAGAAAAATTAAATAAATATGGAAGAAAAAGCCAATTTGGTGGAGAACTAATATCTGAAAATAGTAATATTGATATAGTCAACTCAGATCCTTACGAATCTTTAGATAAAAATAGCTCGTTTTATCAAATAGAGAAAAATAAAGTTGACTTGTTAAATGATTCATTATTTTTCAATAATGATATATTGTTACAAATTGCTGGTTTACTATCAGATCCAGAATTATTTAATGAATTTTATACAACTATTTATGGTGGTAATTTAACTGAAGCTAAAAATTTTATAGATTTATTCTTTATTGATATTAATGATTATATAAGTAGTAAAGGAAATAGAATATCTGATGATCAAAATATAATAACATATCTAGATGGTAAAGTTAATTTAAAATCACAAGATTTAATTGTTAGAGAATTAAAAACAATTATTGAAAGAGATACTTATCATTATAATAATTTAATTACTAATAATCAATCAGATAAAATGTTTATTTATACAGCTATAGTTATCTTAGCTAATGAAGAAGCATGGTTTATATCAAAAAATGAAACAAATGCTAAAGGATATCTACAATTATTTATTCAAATTAGAAAAAAAATAGAACAACTAGTAAATCAATTTCAAACAGTATTAAAATCACAAAAAGGAACTATTAGAGAAACTTATGAAAAATTTATTAATAAAAGAAATAAAGTTTTTACATTTATTAAAGAAAGAAATGATGATATAAATATTGGCAGAAATCCAAGATTTAAAATGTCAACATTAAAAGATGATAATAAATCATTGAAAATGGATTATATAAATGTTGACGGACAAGTATCTGGACGTACAGTTAGTGATAAAAAAAATAAATTAATTGAAATAATGAAAAAAGAGAACAAAAAAGAAGAACAATACGTATTAGGACCATTTAATGGTGTATTTTTAGCTGACAAAAGACTTTCCAATAGACAAATTGCAGAACAGATTGAATCACCTATTTTCGAAAAATTATTTAAACTAAATGAAGATTTTTGTATGATTGGTTATGGACAATCAGGATCTGGTAAAACAAGTACATTAATTTATTTTGATAAAACAGAAGAAGATGGTATTGTTACTGAATTATGTAATCTAAATCAATTTGTTGCAAATGTAGAAGAAATTAGTATGATACTAACTAATATTTATCTTCAACATGGTAGTGGCACAGAAGATATGTCAAGATTCAAAGATGAATTCTATAAAACAGCTCCAATTAAATTAGGTAAAGAAGATCCTGTTTTTAAATACGGTGAAGCAATAAGACCAGGAAAACCACCAAAAAAAATGTGGTTCATGGAAGAAGAAGATCAAAATGGTTTACAAGTAGTCAAGAGCATTGGTGCATATATTGCCAAAGCTTTTGATATGAGAGAAGTTGAACCAACACCTAATAATCCTAATAGTTCAAGAAGTCATGTTGTTATTACATTATTCTTAAAACTAAGAAATGGAAGTGTTAGAAGATTAATTGTTTGTGATCTAGCAGGTGTAGAAAATGTGTTTGCATGTGAATCAAATACAGAAATCTTAAAGTTTAGTGAACAATATAAAAATAGTAATGATTATGGAGATAAAGGAAACAAACCTGTAAAATTAGATAGATATACATGTAACCAAGCAAATATACAAAGTCTTAATGTTACAGAATCAAGAAACTATAGTTTATTACAACCTGAATTAAATACTTTAGCAAGTAGTCATACAAATGCTGTAAAAGCTTACAAAGCTAATAAGGGAATTCAAACAGGTGGTGATGGATGCGATATTGATGAACCAAACGCTAAATTTATTACTGGATGTAGTACCGGATTTTTATTCCAAGATTTACATAATGGAATGACATCAACACCCGAATGGGATGATTTAAAATTAAAAATAAAAGATTTAATGGAGCCATTTTTACTTTCATATAGACTTACACATATTGCTAAAAATTATACTAAAGCTACAAAAAACAAAAGATTAATGGAAAGATTAAATCAAATTTATGATGAAATTTACGATAAAGTAAAAACTCATGGTTATAGTTTATATCCAGGAGTAGATTCTGGTAAAAAAACAATGGCTAATGGTAAAGTTGTATTAATCAACCAATCTCCAGCATTAGATTATAATACATTAGAACTTGCTGTAACTAAATCTTTTGGATCAATTATTAAAGATCAAGCATATGAAGAAAGTTTAAAAGATCCAAAGAAAAAAGGAAAAGTTAAATCGGTAATACAAAATATGAAGGTTCCAACTTTAAGTGCTGATCAAATGACCATTAAAAATAAAAAAGGAAAAGTATTGTGGTCAACAACAAATAGTTCAGCATATGAATTATATTTACAAATTTTATGTGAAGAATATAGAATTGAAACTCTCAAATATAATTGTGTTTTGAGAAGAAATGAAGGTTTTATGATTAATAAATCACTATATGACTTAAGACAAGATGTTAAATCAATAATTATGAGTACTTTACAACCATTACCAGATCAAACTGGAAAATCTTATATGCCAATTTTTTGGGATAGATTAGTATTGCCTTATTGTAGAAACTTAAATACAGATGATGAAGTATTACTTAAATATTATTCTTCTTCTAAGCCTGAACCAACACCATTAGGTGGAAAAATATTAAAAGTTATGGACGCTGACAATAGAACATTTTTAAATCAACAACCTACTGACTATCTAGATCTAGAATCATTTAGATCTATGAATTTTGGTATATTTACTGTAATTAATACTACAAACAATGAAAGAACTAATAATCCTCCAAATCCACCATACATTAATATTAATAGACTAAAATATTACACACTTGTTAAATTCAATCCAGAAATACTAAAAAAAGAAATTTTAGACATAGCACTAAATAAAATGAAAACTTATGAATACTATACCAAAAGTAATAAAAATTTTGAAAAATATATTAATAAACTTGAAATGAACAGTAATCTTGAAAATAAAAGTAAAGATGTTATTAAAAATATGGGAATCGCCCTTATTGAATTAATTGAAACTGCAAATCCTTCTACTTTAATTGGATCTCTTGAATCTACATTAATCATTCAAAATGTTACTTATGATGAATTAACATGTACTAGAGATGAAAAAAGAGAAGAAATTCTAAATAGATTCTCTAAGATTGGTGTAACTCCTTATCAAACTCCAAATAGCTTTAAAAATAAGTACTTAAAATACAAGAAAAAATACATGATAGAATTAAAAAAATTAGGTAAACTTTAAAAAGTCCATTAGAAATTTATTAAAAATCATATTTATAATCAACTTTGTTGGCCAACAAAGTTGATTCTAAATATTGGGAGCTACGGAATGTAATTTGAGATAGTTATTAATTTTTCTTTTAAAATTCTTGGATTATAACATTCATTAATCGTGTTACCATCTTCAATATATGTGTATATTTTAATCCATTTTTCTCTTTTAGTTGATATAAGATTTCCATTTAATTTGAAAATGTTAAAATATTTTATGAATTTTATTAAATTTATTCTATGTGAAGAAAATGATAATTGCATATGAATTAGTTGGAATACATCCTTACAAACATTAAATTCTGAAGAAGATCCTAAAATAGTTCCTTCATATTTTTTATTATCATATGTATATGATGAACCACCAAAATCACATAATAAAAATTCTAAAGAAGAATAATCTAGTTTGTTATTTAATAAACTTTCCTTAACTAGAATATTATTACATTTTAAATCATTATGCATAAATTTAAAGTTATCTTGTAATAATATTAATTTAGAAGAAAATTGATAGAGAAATTCTAAATAAATATTCCAATATTTAAAATTAGGGGAATCTTTACCTATTCCCAAGTTTTTATTAAAAAATATTTTTTCAAATGGATTATATTTTTTAAAAAATGAACTTAAATCAAAATTTAACTTTTCCATCATTATATGAAAATATTCATTCTTTGTCAATAGTATTAAATCTAATTTAGGTACAATTTGTAAATTATTACTATTATTTTGAAAATTATTAATAATATAATGAATTGTTGATTCGTTACGACTAGTATCAGCTTCTCCATTGAAACTAAATTTAAATGCGTATTCACCAATTATTTCTCCATTTAATTTTAATTTATCATATAACATTATTGACCCACAAGAACCATTCCCTATTATTCCTTTAAAATTGTATATATATTCGAAATCACTTGAACTTAGAACAATTTTTAATAAACTCTCGAAATTTTTATTACATACTTTTTTTAAATCATAATAAAATTTTTTAGTATTATTATCACGATAACCATCAATATTTTGTTGAGAATTTCTATTTATAATATCAATAATGTCTGAGCTAAAGCATGGATCCCAATTAATATAATAATTGTCAATTAAATTAATTATATTATCTTTAAAATTAGACATTTATACAAACTTTTAGATTATTTGTTTAATTTAATTTTATAAATAATTTTCTATATCTTCTGGTAGAGGTTCAATGTTCATATTATAAAAATTTTTCATTCTATTTAATGTTTTTACATCAAATTGATCTTCCAGTTTTACTAATGCTATCGCAATTCCTTTTTTACCAAATCTTCCACATCGTCCAATCCTGTGAATATATGTTTCCTTATTTGGAGGCAAATCGTAATTTAAAACTAGATTTACTTGTGGTATATCGATTCCTCTAGCTAATAAATCTGTTGTAATTAAAATTCTAGTTTTACCTTCTCTAAAATCTTTTACAACATCTGATCTCTCTTTTGTTGACATTTTACCATGAATACTTGTGATTGAAAAGTTTTGATCAACTAAACTCTTTGTTAACCATTCAACTTTACGAATAGTATTACAAAAAATAATTGCTTGAGATGTTGAAATAAGTTGATATAAATCTAACAATACTTCTAATTTTAATTCTTCATATTCAGCATCAATGTAAAATTGTTTTATTAATTCAACAGGAATTTGATTCTTCTTTAATAAAATTTTAAGTGGGTCATGCATTACTTTTTTAGATAGTTGAAATACATTATTAGATAGAGTAGCAGAAATTAAACAAGTTTGAGAACCATCAGGAATCTTATTCAATAAGTTATTAAGTTCTTTACTAACACCATCAGTTAACAAGTCGTCTGCCTCGTCTAAAATTAATAATTTTAAGTTATATAAATTTATTCTATTCTCATGAACCATATGATACATTCTTCCTAGAGTACCAATAATTAAATTTGATGATTTTAATTTAGATCTATTTTCACTTATGCTAACTCCTCCAGTACACAATTCTATTTTTAATTTTGTATACTTGCTAATTTCTGAAGCTACCATATGTACTTGTAATGATAACTCTCTAGTTGGAGTAATAATTAAACCTTGTGTTTTATCGTTTTCTTCCATTCTGTTTAAGACACCTAACAAATATGTTGCTGTCTTACCTGTGCCAGATTGAGATTGTAAAATACAATCTTTGCCTGTATTTATTGCCTTAATACCTTCAACTTGAATTTTTGATGGTTTTTTAAACCCATACAGATATACCCCTTTTATTAAATCTTCAGATAAATTTAAATTGGTAAAATCTTGATTTACTCCCAGTTCATCTTCAGGTTCAATTTTATCTATATTTACATCTTCAATATCTGAAATAGTATCAGATATATTATCTAAATTCTTTTTATTTTTAGAAATTTCCATTTTATAATTATTAGGAGAATATCCTTTAAATACAAACCAATACAATTACAATTAATTAGTATAATACAAAAAATTGAATAGAATAAAAAAATTGATGAATATATAAATTGAATCCAATTCCTTAATATATATGTCCAATAAAAAAACATTAACCACTAAATTTACAGAGTTCGAAGCTAATAGGCTAACATTTACTGATCTTGAAGAAAACGATAGATCTAAAGGTCAGCTAATTGCATACCCAAGATATGATCATCCTACACTAGGAGAAGGATCAGCATTGTTTCTACAAGGCCCATGGATGGAAATTTTTACTTACGGTATTCCATCTTTAGGTGAATATTACTCGGATGATAGTCAAAGAGCTTTTATTAAGATCCCAATTGATATGAATAATCCTGAAGTTGAACTAATGGTAAAAGAATTCAAGAAGGTAGACAAAGAGTTGGGTTCTGATGAATTTATGCAAAGAAGTTTTGGAAAAAAGTCATCAAAGTATAAGTACCAGCCTATTATTAGAGAATCACAAGAAGACGATGATGGTAATGTTAAACCAGCATACATGAAGCTTAAACTTGATACAAGTTGGCCTGATGGAAATGTTAAAACAGAACTATACAAGTCTGAACTTATTGACAATAAAAGAGTTAGAGAAATTGTATCTGCTACAAATGTAACTGAAGTCGCAAAGTACCTATCTTATATGACCAAGTACAAACCTATTTTCAGACCAGTCAAGATGTGGGCACAAAATCAAAAGATGCCCAAGCCTGAATATGGAGTTGTGTTCAAGCTGCTAAAGGTTGAATTTGAGCCAAACAAGTCAGGCAATAATTCTTATTCTGATTACATGACTGGTGATGCTTTTATCGATGACGAAGATGAAGATGAAAGTACACAAAAAGTTCAAGAAGTTAAAGAAGAAAAGACGGTTTTCCAGAAGACAGAGTCTAAGGCGAAAAGTTCCAAAAAGGTAGAAGAAGATAGTGATGAAGATGATGATTCTTCTGATGATGATTCAGAAGATGACTCTGACAGCGAAGAAGCTCCTAAGAAGGTAGCTGCTAAGAGTGCTAAGGCTAAGCCTGATGATGATTCTGATGATGATTCTGATAGCGAAGAAGCACCTAAGAAGGTAGTTGCTAAAAATGCTAAAGGTAAAGCTAAATCTGCTAAATCTAAAGCATAATCAAATGTTGAATCAAACACTTAATTTATAAAAAGAATAATTTAATTTAATAATTTAATTTAATAATTTAATTTAAAAATTTAATTTATATAAAATTAATTAAGTATAAATGGCTAATAAGGAAAGTTTAGATATGGATAAAGTATTAATAGATAATATAATCTATTCAATTGAAAGGCATGCTAGTAATAACATTCCATTGATAGCTTTTGATTCAGGATCCTTAGATTCAAAAGCTTTTAAAAATGAACAAAAAATAAATAATAAAGAATTTATTCCAATAAAATATAAAAATAATTCTAAAATTACAAATTTAATTATACAGTCTCCAACATTAAATAATGTAAATTTAATAAAAAATAAAAAAAATTACAATGAATTATTTATCCCACTAAGTGGTAAAAAAGAAAAAAATATAGAAAAATTTATAGAATTTATTGAAAATATAGAAAAAAAAATACTATATGATGCTCAAATAAATTCTTCAACATGGTTTCCAGAAGAAAAAAGTAATAAGTTATCATTAATTAAATCAATAGGTAAAAATTTACCTAAACAATTTATTACTAGTTATGAATCAAAAGATTCGCAAATTAGTAATGGTAAAATTATAGAAAAATCTAAAGGTTATCTTAAATTGAAAATTTATAATGATATTATTAATAAAACAATATTACAATTAGATGGTAAAAATATTAGTATAGATCAAATTCCTGATGAAAGCTGGATGAAAATGATTTTGGAATTTAATAGTATAATCATATCAAAAAATAATTTCAAATTATTAATTAAACCACTTTTAATATCTTTCACTTCAATATCAAAAGTATAATATTGTTTTATTTTTAATAAATACATGTGATTTATGATAACAAAGTTTATTTAAAGAAAAAATATTAATTCAAACTATATGAGTGAAGAATCACCCAATAAAAAAATCATAAAACTAATGAGATTAACGTCACAGGAACAAATGATTTTAACTTACATGGAACAATTTTATAAAGAACCAAGGAACTCGCAAAAATTATTTAAACTATTAAATGGAAGAACATCGATAAGACTTGTTGATTATTTTACTACAAATTATTCTAAAAAATATCGATCAAATATTATGTTAACAACAAATAAAAAGATTCAACATGTTGAATCAAGTCAAGTATTAAAAGATGATAAGAATATAGAAGAAATAACATCAATTGACGTAAAATCAAAAAATAATCAAAACTATCAAATATTTAATATACATTCATCGTATAAATCTCAATTAAAAGCATGGAATAAAAAATATTTTGATCCTTTTAGTAGAGGAGATAGAATAGTTTTCTTTCTAAATGATGTTTGTATTATTACAACAATCGGGCAGCTTAATTTTTTTAAGTGGTTTATCACTAATAAAATTTATAAATATATCAAAGAACATTATGACGATATTGAACAAAATATGAATTCAAATAAACAATCAACAAGAACTAATAAAAAACCTAGTAGTAATAAATCTTACTATAAAATAAATCAAATAAAAAATTCTTATTTATCATCACAAAGTAGTATTAGAAAAATAGATAATATTACACTTAATTCAACAAAACCAAATAGTAATTCTTTAATAAGTAATAATAAGTTTAAAAAATCTGCTAAAATTGAAGTTAGATTTGATTAAAATAATTCTAAATAAATTAATCAATTTTAAAATACAACATTTTTCCATTTTTCAATGAAAATAAAAATATAAATATATTATGGTGTAACACATCTCAAAGCAAAAATCAAACACAAAGATCACTCTATTATTATAGATTTATTTCTAGGTATAGATTTTCTAATGAGCAAAGAATTTGCTTATAAAAAAAATTGATAAATAAACATATAGAATTTGAACCTATCTAGTATAATGGGAAAATCTAACCAAGCCGATAATAAGAAGCAAACATCTTCAAAATCTGCAAAATCAACAAAAACATCAAATAAAAAACAGATTGAACTTGAAAAAGAGAAAATTGAGAGTGACAATGAAATTGAATCTGATAATGAAGAAAATCAGGAAAGTGACAGTGATGGTGAAATTGAAGATAAGGATCAAGAAGAAGATCAAGAACTTGATGAACCAGAAACATCTGAAAAGAAAGTTCATACATTCGATTCAATTTTTGAAGACATCTCTACAGTTAGGAAAGATATTTCTGGATTGGAATCTGACAAAATTCAACTTATTAGTGATCATGAAAAACAACTAAAAGAAATCTTGACAGATATCAAGAAGAAAAAATCTGAAGAGAATAAATTAATTGCTAATATTCCAAAAATTCATAAGAAAGAAATTTCAGTTGCAAAAAAAGAAAGACGCAAGAGAAATGGTGAAAATAAAGGCGGCTTTAATAAAGAAACTATAGTTCCAGATATTTTGAGAAAGTTTTTGGATTTAGATGAAGGAAAAATGTTAGCTAGACCTCAAGTTATGAGTCTTCTAAATTCAAAGTTTATTGAACTTGGACTGAAAAAGGGACAAGAAGTTGAACTTGATAAAAAGACAGCAAAAAAGTTTGGTCTTAAAGAAGGACATGTAATTGGTTTTACTGAATTTCAAAGATTCATTGCAGACCAATATCCGAAAAAAGTTGTGTCAGTAGATCTATAAATTGATTCAACTTGTTGAATCTAATTAACAAAAGTTTTCTTTTATTAAAGATCTTATTTCATTTGAATCATTAAAATCTACTATCAATTTAATTGCTAATTTGAAATTACTATCTATTGTATTTAAGAAAATAATATTTCCTTCTCTTATTGGAACCCATAATATATCACTTTTATTAGATAAAACTTTATTTATATCACCAAACTCTAAATCATTAAATGATAAATTAATTCCATAAATAAATTCGTACAAATTAATTTTTTTTTGATAAAGAATAATATTTTCTTGCCAATCTAAATTCTTAGGTAAATTTAACCTTATTATTAAATCACCATAATTACATTCATCATCAGATATATCTCCACCACTATTAAATATTATCAATTGATTACTTACATTAAAAGAAAATTTTGTATTCTGATACTCATTCTTAGAAAGAACATTAGTCTTTCTCTTGATAGTTATATTTAATTTACTATTTTTAAATAATTGATGTAATGATATATTTTGTGATATATTTAAAGATCCATCACTTGAACTTAATTGTTGATATTGTATAGGTAAAGAATCAAAATACATAGCATCTTCGCATGTCCAAGAATTTACTTCTGAATCAGAACATAAACTGAAACTTTCGAAATCCTTTTTAGGTAATATACCATCCTTAAAAAACTTGAACACTTCTTTTAAATTTAACTTCTTTAATACATCATCTAAATCAGATTTGATATAATCCATATCATCTTTAGTAAGACTAATTCCAAAACCAGATAAACTTGTAATATCTATTTTATGACCAAATAAACTATTCAAAAATTCTTGAAATTTATTTTTATTTTCATCAGGTAATTTAATATATTCTGCTCTTGAAATATCATTAGATAAAATTTCATAAGCAGAGCTTATTTCAAGAAATTTTACATAATTATTATCTCCAGTTTTATCTGGATGATACTTCCTAGCTAATTTTCGATATGATTTTTTTATTTCTTCTAAACTAGCTCCATCGTTAATTTCTAATGTTTCATATAAATTCATTGATTATAAAAATGAAAGTCTTTTTAAATACAAATATTAAATATTTTTAATATATTGATTTATAGAAAATTTTCTATCTTTCGATATACAATGGACAAAAATATTTTTATTAAAGATAAAAAATATAATCCTGATGTACTTTCTAATCATGAAAAAAAGAGAGATGAAAGAGATAACTTTAAATATCAACATACAGAAAAATTTTTTAATTTAAATAATCCAAATAATGATCCTCTCTCAAAACAATTATCTATTAAAGAAGATTATAAAAAAGATGAACCAAAATGTGATCTTGATTCAGAAATACAAAAGAAAATTACTGAAAGAAATAGTCAGGAATTTAATTTTAAAGGAAATAAAAATGTTATTCCATCATCTAATCCAAATGAATTTCATCAATTTGATGATTTAAAAAATAACAATGGAAGAAAAAAAGAAATAGAAAATGATACTAAAAAGAAATCTGACCACGGATCAATGATGGATAATTTAAAATCATTAGGAATTTTGAATTAAAATACATCTCAATATTACATTTTTAATCTAACCATAATATATAATGGTTACTGGATTATGTATATATAAAGATGCATTAGGTAAGATAAATGAAGGAGTACATTCATATCGTCTGGGAAATATAGCTATATTAGACGTTGTTATGACAATAATTGGTGCGTTGTTAATTTCATATACATTAGATGTTTTATTTTGGAAAACTTTAGGTAGTTTGTTTGTAACAGGAATTATATTACATCGTATATTCTGTGTACGTACTACAGTTGATAAATTACTATTTTAAATATGATTTTTTAATCAGATTTAAACTCAGATTGAAAAATTATATTCAATTTAAAATGTCTTAGCTCTTATGATTATATTCGTATCACTAATAAGATAAATAAATATTTTAATTAAGAAATAAAAAAAAACTTAGTTTTTTTAAATGGATAATAAAACTATAAAAATTCTGGAAACTATTGATTCAAATCCAGAGCCTTTACTAGACAAGCAAAAACTTTTAAATCTAATACAATTATCAAAACAAAATAATATTCAATTATTTGATGAAAATAGAGGTAAAATTAAAAGTAAAAGAAAAATTTTAGAAGATTGTACTGCATGTAGAAATAATAAAATAGACTCATATGTTAAAAATTTAGATGAAAAAAAAAATAGAACAAAATCAAATAATAAAATTAAGATACTAAATGATAATTTTAATAAAGAATTAGAATCATTAGAAAATATTGTTAAATACGTAAATGATAATGATTTTAAAATACTAAAAAACATTAGTGAAACTAAAAAATTAGATTCAGAAAATGAACTTATGAATATACGTATTAAACCATTTAAAAATAAATCTGACAAGAATGAATATATAGAAATTTTTTCAAATGAAAACAATTAATTAAATTTTTTTAGAAAACTTTGAACATTATCTTTTGACATTGGACCAACATATTCAAAATATTCATCGCCTTTGCCTAAAAATAATGTTGGAAATGAACTAGCTTTAATTTTTTTATTTTCATAAAAATCAATTAATTCTAAATTCTTATCTTCAACTGTAACAAAAGTAACATCACTATTTGATTTTTCTAAACTCTCCCAATCTTTAACAAAATTTCTACAATGAGGACACCACTCTGCTCTAAATAAAACTAATTCAATATCTGAATCGCCTCCACCAGTCATATGAGTCTTCTCTTTCTTTAATTCAAGATACTTCATTTTATACTTTTTATATTTAGGATAAAAATCCATTATATTAAAACTTAGATTTCTTTTATTTAATAAAAATATATTAATTTTTATTAAATAAATAAAACAAATCTATGTGTTTTTTGCTATACAAATTCCATTGTTATCTAATATTGAAAGATTGTCTAAATTATAGAAAAATTTTCTAAATTTATTCTTTGTAAATAAAAATTTTCTTAAATCTACAGAAAGATTTTCTAAATCTTTCTATATATGGATAGAAAACAAACTCTTATTTTAATATTTGTAGTTATTTTATTTGGAAGTCAAATTGCAGGTATGTCGTGGAATATATTACAAGGATTATTAGGAATAGTTGTATCATTAGTTATCTTAAATTTAATTTCACCAGAAACCTATCAAACAATACTTAAGTATGTACCACTCTTAGAAACATTATCATGGAACAATATAATAGAATTTTTAAAAAATATATGGAAAAGTGCAAATTTGTTTATTGTAGGTGACAGTGATGAATATTGTAAAACACATTGTAATTGTAGTTCTGCAAAAAAAGAAGATAATAACAATAGAAAATAGATTCACCGTAATTCAATTATAAATCTCGGAAAGTAATTTCGTATAAATCTCGGAAAGTAATTTCATATAAATAAATCAATTATAAATAAATCAATTATAAATAAATCAATTATAATTAAATTTCTAATTTAATTATAATGGAAAAAATTAAATTACCATACAATGAATACGGTTATATGACAACAATAAATATAGCTATGGCTTTTTTAAATTCTACAAAAGATGGAAATAAAATTAAAATATATAATCAAATTTTAAATAAAGATAAAATTGATATGAAGTTATGTCATCATACATATGTATGGAATCCAATTAAAAAACAATATGATCCAGAAGAAAAAAATAAAGATAAAATAAATTTTATGGTCAATATTATTACCATCACTGAAAAATGTGATTCAGAAACAGGATCAGGATCTGGAAAAAAATGTAATTATCAAATAAATCTTATAAATCATAAAAATCCTATTACAAAAAAACAACAAAATATTATATTACAATCACATGAACTTGTTCCTAATAATTTAATTAGAAGTAAACTTCCAGATGGTAAATATGAAACAGTAGAAACTAAATCAGATTTTATAGAATCCAGTGATAATGGTAATCAAGTTAAACTTAATTTTGAAGTAGAAAATGATCTAAATAACGAGGATGTAAAAGCAATTAATTTTTTCTTCGGTGATTCTAAAGGTAAAAAAAATTTTATATTTTATTGGAACCCAGATATTAAAATGTATATATCGAAGAATAATATATGTGTTTTATTAATTAATAAAAATAAAGATAAATTTCTAATGAACTCTACTATATTTAGTGGAATTGTTAAAAACTATGGAAATTATGAAATTAAAAAATCATACAAAAGAATTAGATTAGAAAAAGAAGGTAACTTTAAAATTAGATTTAACTTTGAAGATGGATTTTATAACTTTCTATTTAAATCAGAAGACAATGGATTTAATTTAATATTCAAAAATACACCAAAGAGTGGTGGTTCAAAATTTTTTATATGGAACTCTAATAAAAAAATGTATACAAATGATAAATTTTTATTAACAATGTTTAAAATGGAAGACAATACAATAAAAGCAAGACTAAATAATGTAGAAAATAAAAAATCTACATTAGATAATGGAACAATACATGAATCAATGGAATCTATTTTTCTAGAGGATGGGCTATATAATGTCTATAATAATAATAAAAAAACAATTTTAGTATCTAAAGGAGAATTTGAAGCAGCAATCACTAAAGATAATATTAAAAATATTTATAAATATAACAATGTTTTAAAAGGCTACACAACAAAAGATTCAACATCTCAAAAATTTTTGATTTTTGTAAAAGAAGATGATAAAATTAAACTTATGAGATATCACAGTGATTTAACTAAAGAGGAATCATTATACATTGTAAAATCAGAACCAATTAATGATTATTTTACATTTGTAATATTATATAGAATTACTATAATTGTTTTAATTTTAATTGGTATATATCTAGCATATCTTAAAATTACAAAAGGACATATACTAATTGATAATGATTTTTTTAATGTTAGATTTATAATTTAATCTACACATTGATATATATTTGCCTGAGCTAATTTAAAAAAATTATCAACATTTAACTCCAAATTTTTATTTTTTAATTCAATTTCAAATTTGTTTCTAGAAAAATTAATTTCATTCAATAATTCACGATAGCATTCTATTCTGAATCTTTTAAAATCTTCATTAGACCACCAAATATCCATTGATATTTTATTATATTCATTTACAGATGGAACTAGTATTACACTAACATTTGTATTAAATTTAACAGATTTCATTTTATAATTAATCTTCTAATCTTTAAAATTACAAATTCAATTTTTAAATTAAATGTATAGAGAGTCAGTTGTTACAATATCTCTTGATAATTTTTCAGGATATCCTTTGATCTTGTTAATTAGAGAAACTTTATTACACATTACAGCAATCGCTTCGATATTTCTCAACAAATTAACTAATCGTAGTATATTCCTGCAAAAATTTCCTTCGAAACTAAAGTACTTTGAATACAATACTTTAATTTCGCCCCAAACACATTCTCCTTTTGCCCATTCACTAATTACTTCATACATTGACAAATTAAAATCCCAATTTGAAGAAAATATAAATGGAAGTTTATTAATATTGATATCTTCATATTTTTCTAAATTCTCAATATGTGACTGGATACTATTTAATACAGACTTTGCATTATCACTAGTATTTAATTCTCCAACAAATGGTGCGTCCTCGTGTCTTTCTGAAACAAATACAGATAAAACTGCAACTATTTCATTAAACTCTAAATCATCTAACAAGTTTTCTTCAATAATATAACCCATTAATATAGGATTACATTCATTCACTTCTGCAACAATCCTTCCTAAGGAAGTCAATTGATAATTACTTTCGTTGGAAGAAACCATGTTAAATTCTATCAAAAATTGAATTAATAGATCGATTTGATTTCTAAACCTTATATCAGCAATACAAGTTTCTTCGACTATTAATTCAAATTTATTAATTTCTGTTTGCAAACTTTTAGATTTTATATAATATGTTATATACTCATCTAAATCACTGCTTTTAACATTTGATAATGAAACGATTTGATCAGAACATTCTTTTATCTTTTTCATATTCTTTTTCATTTGATTTGCCTTTATAGTAAACCCATGATCATTTGAGAATTTAATTTCTCTATTAATTTTATCTATCGACTCACATAATTTAATTACAAGTTCATTCTCTTCATCTTTCAAATTATTCGAATTGATAGTATAAAACTTATTTTCAATTACATCAAGTTCTTCTTTTAAACTATCTAATTTTGATCTATTACTTTTATTAGCTGAAATCGAAATATTAGTTTCTTCAATAGAAAACATAGTACTAGAAATATTATTACAAATAAACTTGAACACATCCTTCTCTCCACTATCGTGCATTATCACCATTCTTTTTAACAAAAAAGAATAATCAATATGTAATCTTGATTTTATAATTTGAGGATCAGACTTAATCATCTTTTTTGCATCATGTTCATTTTTCATTCCCATATCAGGTAGTATAATTACATTACCATAATCATCTAATCCTCTTCTTCCTGATCTTCCAGCCATTTGAATATATTCTTCTGGTTTTAGTGCACGTTTACCTTTACCATCAAATTTTGATACTCTATGAAAAACGACTGTTCTTGTAGGCATATTAACACCCAATGCAAATGTTTCTGTTGCAAATAATACCTTTACAAGTTTCTTTTCATATAAAATTTCTACCATTTCTTTAAGAATTGGAATCATTCCAGAATGATGAATACCAATACCCTTATTAACCAAATCATGAACATATCTCCATTGATCTGAATGCTGATAAATATCTCTATACCTTAACAAATATTTATCCCAAATTTGATTAATTTCTTTAATTTCATCTTTATCAACACAAGTCAATACTAAATTTTTTGCCAGTTTTTCTAAATAATCTCTATTCAATATAAATATATTAATTGGTAACATTAAATTTTCTTTACAATACTTAATACAATCATATAAAACTAAATCTGGATTTCTATATCTTCCATTATTCTTTTTCATATACTTTACAATATTTGTGAAAACACCAGACCATGAACCTTCTATCCAACCAGAATCATTAGTTCCCTTCTTACCATTTGAAATACATTTGAGTGGATGTTTTCCAATTAGCTCTTGTGAATAATCATATATATAATGATTCAATGGTACGGGTCTAAAGGCTGTTGGTATATGATGACACTTGATCTTTTTCAAATTACCAACCCAATTAGCAAGATTTTCAGCACCACTTATTGTAGCTGATAACATAACCAATTGAATGTTCGGATTCAAATTAGTTATAATCTCTTCCCATACTTTACCCCTATCTTCATTATTAATATAGTGCACTTCGTCCAGAATAACACACTTAACAGTATCAGGGTTAAAATTAAAATCATAACTATCTTCAGATGCATTTGTTTTTAGTAAAGAATTACGTAGAATTTCTGCAGTCATAATAATTACTCTACCGTTAGGATTTACCTTTACATCACCAGTTAATACTCCAATATTATTAGATCCATCTTTATCGAAAATTTCTTTAAACTCTAGATGCTTCTGATTACTTAACGCTTTGATTGGTGAACAATATATTATCTGATTATCACTAATTTTTAACCACTTAGCTATTGCGTAAATAGCTAATGCTGTTTTACCAGCACCAGTGTGAGCGGTAACTAAAATATTATTACCTTGATCAATTGCCTTAAAACCATATAATTGAAAATGGTCTGGTTCATATTTAAATTTATGATATTCAGTAGGCTTTTCACCTGTATATTCTCCTTGATTTAACTCATAATACATTTTTTCTTCTATAAAAGTTGTCATTTTAATACTTATTGGATCATTCAGAAGAACCAATAAATATCAATTTTTATTTTAGATGGATTAGAATCTGATTTTCAATCAAAAGTAGATTCGAAATATCAATCCCGATTTCACTAAAAATTTGTCTCCAAGTTTTACCTAATTGAACCTCAAACAAATGTCTTGGTTTAATTTTATTGCGAAGCAAATCAATTGTCTTCTTTTTTAATAACCATCTTTTAACCATCTTTATTAACTTGTTAAAAGTATGATTTAATAATATAATATCCGGATTAACTTCTAATATATATTTAATAGAATCCATCGATGTAAAAAAATAAAGTTTACCTAATCTAAAACTTGAATTATATCCATATGAAGATTCAAATACTGCATAGATCATTACAAAGTCTTAGATAGATTTTGTAAACATAACTTAATTATTTTGAATCTGATTTTAAAGTTCATTCAAAAAATCTATCACTTTATTTAAAACTTCTAGTGGTCTTTTATCATCATCATCTATACCAAGTGTCAATATGTGATTAGAATCTTTTGTTAAATATAGTTTCTTTTTTTCACTAGAAATGTTTCTATAAAATCTTATAGACTTCTTAGCATCTGTTATTATATCGTCAACGCCATGAAATAAATAAACTGGAGAATTAAATTTACTTTCATTTTCTTCAATATATTCACATAATTTGTAACATTCTCTAGCTGTATTCAATCTAACTTTTTCATTATATTGATATGGACAATGTAATTTTTTTTTTAAAAATTCTTTATTTTTACAAGCTTTCGCAATATGATCCATTGCTCCTAATAGAGGAATTTTTGGAATAATATATGATAAATTAAATAAAAGATGTTTTAATAAATAATTAGGTTTCATTTTATCAGTAATACCACATAATGGTGCCATTAAAATATATCCATCAACATAACTATTTAAATTATATTTTAACTGGTATACAATTGATAGACCAGCACCCATAGATTCAGCATAAATAAATATTTTTTTATTTTCATACTTTTCTTTTATAAACAATATCATTGATCTAATTTCATCAATCAAATCATCATATACATCTATACTGCATCTTAAACCTTCACTTTTTCCATGACCTGAAAATTCTAAGGCATAAGATTTATAATTAGATGATTCAAATAAACTACTTTTATATGGAAAACAATCTAAACATTCATGAATTACTTGATGATGAGCACCAATGCCATGAAGAAATAAAACAACACCCTTTGTATTTTCTAAGTTATTTCCTTCACATACATTTAGTAATTCACCTTTAGAATTTTTTATTTGAAATTGATTAACAAAATTCATAACTAATATAATTTAGTTTATATTTTTTTCATAGTGGTAAATATATCCAAAATTTTTATATTGATTTAATGCGTCTATGTTTTTGATGAGGCTAACAAATGAATCATTGAATAAATACCATTTTCCATTCTCTTCACCTATATAAACATAATGACCACCTCCAAAACTTCCTGAATGAAAAACTATGCCTTTTAGTTTATATCCCTTCCAATTAATTGGCATGTCGATTTCTTTATTAATTTTTCTAAGTCTAAAATCATATCTTTTAAGAGAAATCAATAAATTCTCAGGTAATTTCTTTACTTCCATTCTTTTAGAAGCAACTCTTAATTTATCACATTTTTCACAAAAATACATAGAATCATCTTCTAACTTTTCTCTTCTTAGATATTCAATTAAACAATCATTTAAATTTTCACTATCTTTGTTTATACTTAGATTCATTATACTAATTTTTTCAATAGTATTGCTAATAGTCAAACATTTCAAAGCCTTACATTTAATTGATTTATTAATAGTGCATTCAAGATGTTTAGAAATTATAATAGGATCATTTGTAATTTCTTTACATTTATCATCCAGAAGATCTATAAAACAGTTTATAAATTCTTCTGAATCTTCTTGATTATATCCATTGAAAGAAGCCTTTTTATTACCTACTAATTTTTTTATTTCTATAGGTTCCAAAGGAGTAGATCCTTCTTTATAATAATCATCAAAAAAGTTAATAACGCAATCTAAATCACTATCTTTATTTCTGTATAAATTTAAAATATTATAAATATTTTTAATTCTAATTATCAACTGTAATCCAGAATTAAGATAGCAAGTATTTCCAAGGTTAACAAATCCTTTCATTATAAACCATCACATATTTCTTTTTAATTATAAATCAATTTTTAATTTTATTCATGTCAATCAAGTAAAATGGTAAAAGCATTTTGTTAGGTAGTGGATCATCCTTTCTATAAATTTTTATACAATACTTATTATTTATTCCAAAAGTAAATATATTAGACCCAATAGTAATTTTAATACTAATTATATTACTATCTTCATCAATCTCTCTCGTAGTATCGTCAATCATATAATTAAATTTAGGATGATAAATACTTATCCTTTTGAATATTTTTAAATTCTCAAGATAAACTTCTACTGTATTATTATTAATAATATTACATAACCATACATTATCGTCTATTTCATATTTTTCTTGAAAAATTTCAATAATCTTTACCTTTGTATTTATTAAACTATGATACTTCCTTGTTTTACTATCCATATTATTTAAATATTCTATGTTTAATATTGAATTAACTTTATATGTCAGAAAATAATGAATATATGTATCGATAATTCTCCTGATGGGAGATGTAAAATGACAATAATTTTTCTTACCAAGTTGGTGATGAACACAATCACTAATCAAACTAGGATATTCATATCTAGCTTTAGTTTTAGTTCTACCGCAAATTCTTCCTTTAACATCGTCTGGTAAATCTGTTTTAATATCAATTTTCAATATATCACTTTTATCATCTACTCTATAAGGAACACTGCAATTTTCATTAATACTAAATAATTTATTACCAATAAATGTATTGATAGTAATCATCCAATAAGATACTATATCATGATAATCATTGTCAGAACCAGTTAATTCATCTGTATAATTTTTTAAACATATACATTCATTTATTGATTTTAATTCAGGCGAATCATAAGACAAATTTTTATCAACTCTTATATAACTTGGAAATGACTCAATTAATGTGTCTTCACATTCTTTTGAGTAACTATAAATTACAGAATAAGAAGGTTTATATTCACCCATTTTTAAACTAGACTTTAATGTTAATGTTTCTCCAAACAAATCAAGTCTATCATTAATACCGTATAAAGTACCAACTTGATTTTTCATTTTTTCATCCAAATCTTCTTTAGTTAACCAATATATTGGTTGAGCAATATGAATACCAATAATAATTACATCATCATCTTCAAAATAAGAAAACGCATCATCATAATCAACAGTAGTTGTATTATCAACACTAAATACAAAAGACATAGGAAATTTTTTATTAAAATCGACTCTACTAATATTGTCTTCTAAAGGATTATAACAATTTTCTTCTATTCTTTTTTTTATTTTCTGATCAAATTTTAAATACTTTTTAGGATGAATCCCACAATGATGCATAATAATTTTCTCACAATTATTATCATTATTTTCAAGTATTATACCATCTTGACCAATTTCACCTCTTGGTAAAGCATCATCCCAATTTACAAACTTTAACTTAATTGCCAAGTTCCCTGTAAATTTTCCACCATAAGGAACTACAAATTTAGGCAAAGAGTTATCAAGAGGTTGAACATTATATAACTTGTATTCTTTTCTTCCCTTTTTAATTTTACCACTTGTAGTAGATTGTTGAGTCGAAAAACAACATACTAGTTCTTCTTCTCTCGTTATACTACTAATACATTTTAGTTTGTACATTAAATCTATTTCTTCTACTCCTGTTTCTGTTTCTATTTCTCTTTCAAGTAGATCACCATTAAAAAATTTCTTAGTATTGCCAGTATAATTTTTTAAATGATCTTTATCTAACAGTAAAGTATTGCCATCGGTATCAACCAAACAGCATGTGCTATCAATTATTTTAAATTCATATATCATTTTAAGATGAAGGAATATCTAATCTAATTTAAAAAATAATATCAATTTTTATTTCTTTTCAACTACGTTGAAATGATAGTTGAATAGAAAAAAATAAAAATTGAATAACATTTTTTAAGTAGATAAAGATTCTAATATGCCAGTAACTTACAAGTTTATTGCAGTTGATAAACATAAAAAAACTGAATTGAATCATAGTAAAGAACTTATAGATAATTCAATTAACTATGATCAAGTTAAAAGTTTTTTCTTAGAATCAGAATACAATATAACAGAAAGCGATATAATTAATATCAAATTTATTATTAATAGTTCACAAAATATGTCTCTTAACGAAGATGAAAATTATACACTTGATGATAATGAAACTAAAACTATTTTTGTGTTTACAGTTGATAAGGAAACAAAAACTAAACTTTTGGAATTTTTTAATGAGAAAGGATATATATCAGAAAAAAAGGTAACCGTTAGTACTGATAACCCGTCTGAAGAAATTATTAAACCTATACCCGAAGAAGATATTAAAATAACAAATAAAATAATAGAAGAATCAAATAATAAAACTATTGAATTATTTGGTAATAATGATTTTAAGACATTGTTAATAATTTATAAAAATAATCCTGATGTATTTAAAACTTTTTCTTCTTATGTTTCAAGTGGTGATGCAGTAATAGATTCATTTGATAATGTAGATCCAAACACTACTAAATATGAAAAAGAATTTGAGCAAATTAAAAAATTAGAATTGTCATTGTCAGATGATAATATTAAAGATTCTTTAGTCAAACACAATGGACATTTAAATCTATCACTAAGGTATCTACTATATAATGTTAGTCATTTAGATCAAGCAGATGTGTAATATTTATATAAATCTTTTTATTTGTGATCTTTATATTGTTAGGCAAAAGAATCAGTTTATTTCCGTATGATAAATTCTTTGCAAAATGAAAACTGTTCAACAAAGTTGAATACTTTTACTTTATTAAAAAAATTGAATATTATTCATTTATATTGGTCAACTTACCCTTAATTAATTAAATAATGAACTACAAAGGAAATTTTAAAAAGAAAATGAATAGACAAAATTATTCGTCCAAAGATACAATTGGACAAGATAATAAAAATGTTAAAGGGTTTTGGCCTACTGATTTCAATCAGAGATCAGCACCTGAACAATATAAAGAAGAAGAAGCTAAGTCAAAAACAACTTTAGCGATATCATCTAGTGGAAAAAAAATAGAAGAAATACATCAAGCTTTGGGTAAGAGTGTTTCAAAAATAGATTTAGATCTAATCAAAATAGAAATTTTTGATCTTTATGCTAAGTTAAACAACGATAAAAAAAATTGGAAACTGAAAGGATATATTCAAGCACTAACTGTTAAATTAAACGTAATGACAAGAACAAATGATCCAAAGATTATTAATTCAACAAAACAAACAATTTTTAATATACAAAATGAAACCATGTATAAGATTGGAAGTTATGTATTAGTTAATAATGTTTTGCACACAATTAAAAATATAGTTGATAGAACTACATTTGAAGTAGAAGATTTTATCACAAAAGAATCTAAAACTGTTGATAAAAAAAATATTGTATCTCCTAATCCTATATTAGGTGATAAAAGCATTGAATATAATAATATAAAAAAAGATAAAGTAGATTCAATGAAAGATGATGTTGTTTCTGTAATGAGATCTACAACTATGGGTGAACTTAGCAAGATCAATATAAAATCATCATTGGGTAGATCACTCATGTTGTTTAGAATTAATGATTTTAATCTAAAAAAGATTAAGTATGATGTAAAAAAAGTTACAGAAAATGTAGTTATTCAATTGTTTAAAATGTATTTTAAATTATTCTATGAAGATGTAATTCCAATTAATGATATGTTTATCGATCTAAAATATTTATTGGATAATAGGACAATTGAATTAAACGAGTTCGATGATATTATCAATGAAACATCTCAGATGGTCAAATCATGCGTAGACTTTTTTCACATTCTTTTTAGTGATGTAGAATGGCGCAAGTTTTTTCTAGCATCATTATTCGGACCATTGAGTGGTTTTATTCCACCTCTAAAGCGAAAGAAATTTATACTAGATCCTTTTCAGGTGGAGGTATGTGATTCAATTTCAAATAAAGAATCATTTATACTTGTTGCTCCTACTTCTTCTGGTAAATCGGTCTTATCAACATATGTTCTTCACAAAGCTGATGATGGACTTGTAGTTATTATTGTTCCTGATGATAGTGATGTATTGGCATGGCAATTTGCTTCTAAAATTGAATCTGAAATGGGAGACATTGGTAAAAGTACGTATGTTCCAATTATGACTAGTAACTACAAGTCAGTTCTACCTGTTTACACAGAAAGAAATGACCCCAAATATAAAAAAATAGAAAGTGAAGGAGATTTTAAGAAAAAGAGTGACAATGAAGTAAATATATTTGATAAGATTAGAAACTGTAAAGCAATTGTTGGAACTGCGACTGAGATTTTGAATATTCTTCCAGAAATTGAATCAAAGTCACATAGAGAAATTGGATATCTAATTTTTGATGAAATTCATACAATTGATATTGATGAAGGTAAAGACATGGAACATATATCTAAGATTGTCGGTGATATGAATAATAAAAGAAAAATATTAGGTAAAAGTGAAATTCCTTTTATGGGATTGTCTGCTACTATTTCAAATCCAGAATTTCTCAAAAATTGGTACGAAACTATTGGTTGGGATAAAGTAAAAGTTATTAAATGCACCCAACGATTTTTTAATCTACAACTGCATACAACTAATTCTGAAGGAGATATTATTAAAATAAATCCATTGAGTATGGTATCAATTGATGATTTGATTAAAGATAAAAATGGAAATGCACCAATTACATCAAAAGAAATAGATTTCACTGCAATTGATGTATGGGAACTTTTTCAAAAAATTAATCAATACTTTGAACCGAGTGATGATGTTTCATGGAATCCTTATATAAAATTTGATTTCATATTAAATCAGAATGAAAATCGCTTCAATGATAAAGAAGAAGTTGATAATATTATTTCTATTCCAACTACATTAAATAAGATGTTTGAACTTGAAGATGTAAAAACATATGCTGGAATATTAATTAAAGTATTGGTAGAGTATGCAAATGATACAAAGACAAGTTCAAAAGCAGTTAATCTTGTGTCTAGTTTAAAACCTCCTAATATTGAAACTCATAAAAATAAGAATGTATTTGAGATATTTAAAAAAATTGAAGCTGACAATAAAACTCCAGCAATTGCTTTTATGGTTAATCCATCATCATGTCTAAGATATGCACAAACAATGTATAAATTGTTAAGAGAGACAAATGAAGTTAATCTTGATAATCTTGAATCAGAATCGGAAGAAAAGGTTACTAAAGCTGATCAAAAAAAAGCTAGACAAGAAGAAGAAAAACTAAAAGAAGATGCTAAGAAGAAAACAGATGCTGAAAAACAAAAGAAAAGTAATAAAAAGATATGTTCAGAACAAATGAAAGGTACTAGAAATTCTTCAAATAAACAAGGTAGGAGTAAATACAAGAGTGCTGTAGATAAAGGTATTGATTTTAAAAGTTGGATACCAGCTGAATCAAGTACATTTCTTGGATTAAAAAGTGAATCTGATAAGAATGATTATAATGAATGGTTCAAGACAGTTGTTAATGAATTCAATTCAAAGCATATTTATGAATCAACTAATACACAGCTGTTTTGGTTGATTGATTTGTTGCAATTTGGTATTGGAGTATATGTTAAAGGACTTGCAGGTAGCTATCTAAGACTTGTTCAAAGTTTAGCTTTACAAAAGAAAATTAAAATTGTTTTTTCTGACAAGTCGTTAATGTTTGGAGTATCAATGCCTTTTAGAACAGCTATTATCTTCAGAGATTTCTATGATTCATCTAAGATGCCTATTGATCCAATGATGTTTCAACAGATGGGAGGAAGAGCTGGTAGACGCGGTGAAGATACTGAAGGACATATCATTCTTTCTGGTTATTCTTGGGAAAACATTTGTAAACTAAATGTAAAAGTATTACCTAAATTAGAAGGATATAAAAATAATTATATTTACACAGTATCAAGTTGTGATAACATTTCAGATAGTAAATATGGACATGGTATCTTGGACACAAATTTCCTTAACAAAGAATCTGATAAAGATAAAGATAAATTTTTTGAAATAACTAAGAAAATAGATTCTTACGCTCCAATTAATTGTAATCCATTGAAATATCATAGGATGATGTGGCGTGAAAGAGACACTAAAGATTCCATTGTTATTCCTTTCATATTGAATCAGATGATTGAATACTTTAAACAACATACTCCAGAAGAACAAAAAGATCAAACAGAAATTGCATACTTTTTGTGTCACTTTATTCATACTAGAAAGTCAACTAGAAAAAATTCATTGTCTAATTTAAAAGGATCCTTTAAAGTAAAAGGTTTGATTGAAAAACTTTATAAAGATCTTGATGAGAATGGTATACATTTTGATTCTACATGTATTAATAGTGATATATTTAGAACTATTAGTGCAAATAAGATTCAGATTAAATCTAATGATATTGTTGAGATATCTAACTTTAAAGATGAATTTCTCAAATTTGCAAGGAAAGTAATAGATATTCAACACTACTGTTTTTATTCAGCAGAACCACTTTTGTATTGTGAGATGAAACAGGACTATGCAAGATCAAGATTAGAAAATATGAAAAAGGTTTCTACTTTACTTGGTAAACTTGTAACTAGATTATGGTGGGAATACCAGCTAGATCCTATTACGATATTGCATAAAGAAGTAACTGAAGAAGTAACTGAAGAATATGAAGTAACTGATGAAGATGTAGTAACTGATGAAGAAGTAGTAACAGATAAACTACCATTAAGTTTTGATGTTGTTAATTCAGAAGTAGAAACTGATAAATTACCAATAATATTTGATTTTTTATCGGAGAATGGTATTAATTCAAAAGAAATTCTTGGGGATGGTAATTGTTTGTTCAGAGCTATTTCCCAAGCAGTATATGGAACTGAAGACAAACATGTTGAGCTACGAAAACAAGCCATTGGATATATTAATGATAATCAAGATACGTTACTTGGTTTTATTCATGACAATGAAACTTTCAAACAATATATTAAGAGGCTAAGTCAAAATGGAGAATTTGCAGGTGAACTTGAAATTGCAGCCTTGAAAGAAGTAATTCATAGACCAATTTATGTTTATTCAAATGAGCACAATACTTTATCTGGAGTAAATACAGATTTGAATGGAGATAATATAGCTACAGATATTATTCTCCTAAATTATTTTGATGAGATTAATAAACCTGACTGTGTTAGAGCAGGTCACTATGAATTATTTGAAGGTAATATTACTACTGATACACTCAATAGTTTGAGACTTGCTTGTTCTGAATCAAATGATACTTTATCTGTTTCATCAGATAGTGATATTCAAGTTAAGATAGATGAAGATCTATCTACAAGTGAGACATCTGAAGTTAGTAAAACAAAAGGAGAAGGAAAAATTTCTAAATCTAAAAAGAAGAATAAGAAAGACTCTAAAGATAAAAAAGAGAAAACCAAAATTAAAAATTAGTAAAAATTTATTTTATACATTAAGTTAAAATGCTTGTATCAGGATCTATTGGAGTAATTATTTTATCTAAAAAAATTAGTATAGATAAAGAAAAAATTATTATTATTTTATCTGACGACCATTCAAATACCAACTATTGTAGTATAGTTGACGATAGTTATCAATCAATTACTGAATTTCTCGATTCGATTAAAAATAAGCAATTTTTAATTGAAGAAATACCTGAGAAAACTAAAAAAGAGACAATTCAAATTAAAGAATTATGGTATGATGTACCACATGTGAAAGAACTAAAAAATTATTTTTTAAATAATAGTAAAATATCTGATGGTATAGACATAAGATTAGAATTATTACCATTTTCAATAGAACTTATTTCTTTAAAAAAAGATTTATTAGATTTTAAATTTAATGAATATATTAAAGAATTTAAAATGTTTTTTGATGGAACAGGTGATGTTTTTAAAAAATATTTTCATGAATTAACACAAAATAATATGGTTAACTTGAAGATTGATAACCGTGATGAAGAAGTTATTAAACGATATTTTAATAAATTATTAGAAGATTACAAATCTATAGAGAAAAAAAGTAGTAATTTTATTTATCCAAATAAAGATCCTACTATAAGAGATTTTCAAGAAAAAGATATGGTTTTTTCTATGAATTTATTTAATGATATTGATGATATAGTTAATAATATTATGGAATTTTATGTTATATTGAATATATTTTCAACTGAAAAAACATCAATTATTCATATGGGATTATTTCATACAACTAACATTAGTAAAAGATTAATGATTGATTATAATTATAATATTATATATAAAAATGGATTAACTAATTTAAATTTTAGTGAACATGATAATCAATCAATATCTTGTATAAAAATGCCAAATTTAAAAAAATTCGGTATTTATTAAAGTTATATCATTTAGATATGATGCAATTGCATCTCTATATATTGATATAACTTTAATAAATATAACATAATAACTTGTATAATTTACACAAACTCTATATATGTAATGTTTTTAATATATATTGAAATATATTAAAAAATGACGACTAATTTCATTCCAATTATTCACTAAACACGTATATTTCCTTTTTTTTTAGTTTTTCCTGTACTTGTTTATCAGGTGAAATATATTTCGAAGAACTTTCAGTTGTAAATTCTTTAAAATTTGTGTATGTAAACCAAGGAGGATTATATTTAAATTTGTATTTAATTTTATTTTTGTTTAACATGTATAGTATATGGTATATAATATTTATACTTTATACTACTTTGGTATAAAGAATGCATAGGTATACCATTGTAGGATGTAATCAATTAATAATAACACAAATTTTATATATATAGCTCTTTTTGACAGCATTAAATGGTTAATGTTATTAAATTTATTTTTAATATCATTTATTTTATTTATATTTCTTCCAATAATTGTAATTTTATAATTTATATTACTCTAATGTTTATTTTTTAGATATTGTAATAAATTTTATCTATATTTTCATTTTCAAAATTTAACAAAATTCCAAAAGTAAAGTTTGGAAAATGACGTTTTTTCTAATTTTAAATTTTTATCATTTGTAAAATCTGGTATAACATTTATACGAAATTACTTTCCGAGATTTATTTTTGAACACAAATTTCATTTTCAAAAAAAGCTCGTTTTCCAAAGTCATGTTTGGAAAACGACGATTTTTCTAATTTTAAATTTTTATCATTTGTAAAATCTGGTATAACATTTATACGAAATTACTTTCCGAGATTTATTTTTGAACACAAATTTCATTTTCAAAAAAAGCTCGTTTTCCAAAGTCATGTT
>Ga0257127_1000277_pt1 | contig 48748 bp, 96 predicted proteins | sample SI060_135mmetaG_FD_190152 | JGI IMG/M metagenome (GOLD analysis project Ga0257127, IMG submission 190152) | Marine microbial communities from Saanich Inlet, British Columbia, Canada - SI060_135m | ecosystem: Environmental > Aquatic > Marine > Inlet | place: Canada: British Columbia | collected... | reverse complement strand
ATTTCTCTTAATTGTGTTTTAGTTATTTTCATTTTATTTATATCCTATAGTTATATGATTATAAATATACAAAACTTTTTTTTTAATCCCATAAACTGAAAAAGTATTCTCCAATCAATTCAAAGGAACGTTTTACAGAACTATTCAATTTTTCATACTCACCGTCTTTTTTGTAATCGTAGTCAGCATCATGGATTAGTTTGGCACACTTGAGCCCGTAAATGATTTCCCCATACACATTCTGCATACGTTGTTCTGCTTTCTCACTCGCTTCATCTGTTGGATTTCCATCTTCATCAACTCCATCTTTTTCATCGTAGAAAGCCATTGAAACACCTACGTGGTCTTTTTTCAAGCTCTCAAACATTGGAATTAGAATTGTGACTAAATGGTAATCAATCCCCCAAGTATCCTGGTAAGAGTAGCCTTGTTTTGCTCGTTGGTAGTAATGCTTCAAAGCCCCTGGTCGAATTTTATCCCACCAGTCGTTTAAAACTTTTTGGTGAAATGGAAAATAAATCCAGTCTTCCCATTTTGCTATAAACCAATTTCGTTGTGAGTCGCGATAATCCATCATTTCTCTTAAGTCTGTGAAACATACATCTCCACCATCAGTGGATATACATCCTTCGCAAGTTTCTTCATTGTGTTTTTTCATTTTACCTCTTCCATTTTTATTGATTTATTATTAACTTCTACATCGTAGTAAATAGTTTTCGGTTTTGGCTTATTCATATTGTTTACATCTAATCGTATTCTATTTCTAGCATGCGACGGATCTCCAGATGCATGTCCTTCTAATGATGTGTATAATCCATACCATCTTTTTTTATATGGTTCATGAACTGTAATTCCCAAATCATTTTTCCACGATTTTATTTTATATTTGTATTTCATTTGTTTCTAATATCCTCTAAAATTTCTATTATATTCTGTAGTCCTTCTTTTATCATGTTAAATAAAAATCCTACTACTACTAATATAGCAAGTTCTATCATATTAATCCCCGCCGTCTCATATCATCTTGAATCACATCGCAATACTCTTTACTCGTTTTGAGTGATGGAGCATCACCTGTTAGTTTTTCCATTTCACTACGATAATGTTTTATACCATCCAACTTTCTATCCTGTTTTATAAAATCTTCTATATCAAAATCTATAGTGAGTTTGTTGCTTGACCCTGCACCATTCTTGATTTTGTTTCGTATTCTCCATATTTTATTTGCCGCTTTCATTGTTTCAGCTAACGTTTCCCGTTCTGTATCAGCATCTGGCATTTTTTTACCTGTATGAAAATCTCTTACTACATTCATCATAACACTTGCAGATATTAAATGGTCGTCAAATAATTCATTGTCAGTAACTTCATCTGATTCAGTTTCTTCTACTAGTTCAATTAGCAACTGTAACTTATCTAAAGTTTTAGTGTATTTAGTCATATTGTGTTAGGCTACCACCATGGGGAATAAAGTTACTTCTTTGCCGTTAGCAAGTTTCTTTGTTATATCTTTATTTTCAAACCAATGCATTACTAAATCTTTTAAGAGTTCTAAGTCAATTACTTTTGTAGGTTGAACTACAGTTGGTTCACTATTACCTATATCACAGTAAAGAAAATCTACAACATAGTATTCATCTGGACAATGTTTATTTAACTTATGTCGCATTTCTTTTATGCTATCTGGAATTGATAGTTCCAATGGTTCTAATTCGGGGCTAATTACTTTCATCTATAATCACCGTATTTTCGCTAATATCAGTTTCAAATAGTATAGTATCATCGGGAATATCATTTTGAATATGCATCCAAACTTCATTCCCATTAATTAATAGTGGAAATTCAGCTGAATATGTTTTTATAAATTTAATTAATTTGGCTTCAGACATACTTAAATCTTCATACCCACCATTGGGAATAAATTTACTAACTTATTATAATTTTTCATTTTATTTATCCTATATTTATTCTGTATTATAGATATGTCCAGAAAAGCGTTCATCTTTTTCTTGCGTTAAGTTTCTTAATGTGAATCCAGTATCATCAAATACGTCACCTAACATTTCTGTCTCGTCGAATTCGATAATGTCGCCAGGCAACCAATTTAACTTATCTGTAAGATCGTCTGGTAAAACTATGTATAGTTCACCGTCAGTATCTTTTTGTACTTTTGTGCTCCATGTTGTTGATGGTTCACCTCGTTTTGGACTGTTATTCATTTTGTAACTCCGTTTTGTTTATAAAAATCATCTAATTCATCTGCACCTAACATCTCAAATTCTATCACATCAAATGGGTGTCCCTCTAATGGTCTGTATAAGTGAGTTATTCCATCTTCATCCATCCCCAAGAATAACCAGCCTTGTCCATTCCACCATACATAATCATTGTTTTTCATTTTATTGATGCCATTGAACTGTAGCTTGGTTTAAATGTTTGCGCATTTGTTCTTCTACGATATCCCAATCAAAACTACGTCTCCATTTAGAAATATTAGTATGTTCGATATAATCTTTGATAACATCTCCCAATTTTGCACTATGTAATTTTAATTTCATTGTGCTCATTTTTGATTTTTCATACTGACTATACATTTCTACTGGGACATCGTCTATTTTGTCTGTGCCGTACTTTTCGGTTAATTGTTCGTATTTCATTTTATTTCTCCTTAAAATAATCTTTCTTGTGTAGTATGTTTTTCGATTCTTTCTTCTGCAATGTTGAAATATGTTTCATCAATCTCAATACCTATAAAATCTCTATTAGTTTGTTTACAAGCAACTCCTGTTGAACCTGAACCCATAAAAGGGTCTAAAATAATTTGTGTTTCATCTGTATTATTTTTTACAAATATTTCAAGCATATCCACATTTTTTTCAGTAGGGTGTAATAATTTACTACTTGAAATTTTAGGAAATTCCATAACATCGGACAATCTTTTTTCTCTAAACAAACTTCTTCCTTTATGTGCATAAATTATAAATTCGTGTTTCGGTGCGTATGATGCCTTTAAATCTCCAGAGCCATGATTATTTTTAACCCAGACAATAATATTTTTTATTTTGAAATATTTTTCAATAGATTGTTTAAATTTATCAACATTATGCCAACTACAAAAAATATATAAAGATGAATTATTATTAAGAATTTTATCTGATTTTATTAAAAAATCTTCAAGCCAAATTAAATTTGAATCATTTTTTATTTTATCAAATTTTTCTTTCACAACTCTTCTATTACTTTGAAAAGACATTCCATAAGGTGGGTCTGTAATTATAGCATCGACCTTAATCCCATCTTCAATCATTCTATCCATTGCTATTAAGCAATCTTCATTATAGAGTTTCGTTTTATTTCTCCTTAAAATAATCTTTGTTGTGTTTCTTTTATTCTTTTCTCTGCTATATCACAATACTCACTACTCATCTCACTACCTATCCAATTTCTATTATTTAAAATAGCCATCTTTGCTGTTGTTCCACTTCCCATAAAAGGGTCGTAAACAATATCATTTTCATTACTCCAACTTATTATGTGGTCATTCGCTAATTGTTCTGGGAATTGAGCAACGTGATTAGCTGTATTATAACCGCCAGTGTTATACTTCCAAACATTACCTTTCTGTTTTTTATCTTTGGTTTTTAAAGATGTTTGTGTTTCTCTTAATCCTATACCAATTTCATTAGTTTTCCTGCTTCTTTTTATTGTTTTGCCAGCGTGAATACAATCAATCATTAAAGGATTAAAAGACTTTGGTTTTTCTTTACTGAAAACGAACATATATTCAAACTCTTGCTCATATCTTTTATGTGTTAGTGGTATAAAATTTGCTTTTTGGTAAATCATAGTGTCATTCAGCCTAAATCCACATTCTTTTAAAAATAATGCTTGTTTAAAAGATGTTCCTGTCTCACTTCCTTTTATTGTTGCATCTCCAACAATCCAAACTACTACACCGCCTTCTTTAGTTACTCTATACAATTCTTTAGCTATGCTTTCAAAATCAAAACTATAACCATTGTACGTCCTTAAATTGTCATAAGGTGGAGATGTTACTGTTAAGTCAATAAAGTTATCTTCCATTCTTGCCATTGTATCAAGGCAGTCTTCATTATAGAGTTTCATTTTATTTCTCCTTAAAATAATCTTTGTTGTGTAGTATGTTTTTCAATTCGCTTTTTAGCTATCTCAAAATAATCTTTGTCTATTTCAATCCCTATAAAGTCTCTATTCAAGTTTTTACAAGCTACTCCTGTTGTTCCACTTCCCATTGTTAAATCAACTACTGAATCATTTTCATTGCTAAAAGTCTTCATCAAATCTTCAAGCAACAATACAGGCTTTTGCGTTGGATGGTAACCGTCATAATCCTTTTTGTATTTTAAAATATTTGATTTGTATTTTTTACCTTCCCATAGGTTAAAGGTGCTTGCGAACCTTTTAAAACAATTAAAATGTATTTCCTTTAACTCTTGGTATTCCCTATTAAAAAAACCAGTTACTTCTCTTAATTTTAAATAATGTTTTTCAGGTATCATTGATGGTTGCAATGAACTACACCAATGGTAAGCGGCTCCACCGTGTCCTTTTGTATTTAATCCACAAACACCACACATTTCATCAAGTGTTAGTTTTGCTTTTTTACGTTCTATATTTAAGTATTCTCTATAACTATCATCTTCACCATAAGTTCCGTGAGAGCCTTTGCTAAAAACTAAAACATCTTCATAATAATTTAAAGGTGCTTTTTTAGCTGTTAAAGCATTTGCAAAATGGTCTTTCTCCCATATCATACTATAATTAAATGGTAAGTTTGGCAGTGCTTTATTTATTAATTCATTTGTAAATGGTTGCTGTGCTGTTAATATCATTTTGCCGTTTTTTCTTAAAATACGATTTGCGATTTCCATTATTTTATTAATATCAATAACACTATCCCATTCAGTTTTCCCTTTCATTCCATGATTTATGCTTTCACTATTTCCTAACCCTTTAACAGTTCCATAAGGTAAATCAGTCAATATTAAATCAACACTTCCATCTTTTATATGCTTGTGTTGTTCTAAACAGTCACCTTTATAGAGTTTCATTTTATTTCTCCTTTGTTAAATTGTTCCGTAAACAATACTAACAACAATTATTACCGTGATTGCTATTAATCCAAAAACAAATACTATATTATCATCAAGTTCAATCTTCATTTTATTTTTCCTTAAAATAATCTTTCTTGTTTAGTATGTTTTTCAATTCTTTCTTCTGCAATTTTAAAATAGTTTTCATCTAATTCAATACCTATAAAATCACGATTTGTATTCATACAAGCAACTCCTGTACTTCCACTACCCATTGTTAAATCAACTACTAAATCGTTTTCATTACTAAATGTCTTAATCAAATCTTCAAGCAACAATACAGGCTTTTGCGTTGGATGGTAACCGTCATAATCCTTTTTGTATTTTAGTATATTGCTTTTGTATTTGTTGCCTTCCCATAAGTTAAATGTACTTGTATGTCTTTCATTTATCTTTTCAAGCTCACTGTAATTTAAAAATCCATCCATATTATTAATTCGGTATTCTGTAATTAAAGCTAAGTATGTTTCTTTTTTGCAAAGTTCAAATTGTGAGCTTTTTATTCTAAAAACGTGGTCAGCTCTTTGTCCTATTGCCTCAATTACATTTTTCTTTTTAAGTCCAATAAAAGAAAGCACGTTACCAAAATACGTTCTAAGTGGGTGCAAGTTTTCAACATCATACTTTTTGCTAAAAACTAAAACATCTTCAATATAACTTACAGGTGCTTTATTTGACACTAAACAATTTGCAAAGTGCATTTTATCCCAGTACATATTATAGCTATGAGGTAAGTTAGGAATAGCTTTTGATATTAATTCAGTTGTAAAAGGTTGGTTAGCTGTTAAAATCATCTTGCCATTTTTTCTTAATATCCTATTGGCTATCTGCATGACTTGATCGGTATCAATAGTAATATCCCACTCAGAAACATTATATTTTTTTTCTTTTGCTACCCTGCTATTACCCAACCCTTTAACCGTTCCATAAGGCAAGTCCGTAAGCACCAAATCTACACTTCCATCTTTTATATGCTTGTGTTGTTCTAAACAGTCACCTTTATAGAGTTTCATTTTATTTTTCCTTAAATGTTTTAAGTTTTCCATTTTGAGCTGAATACCATTTGTTCATATACCTAAATTCAAATCCTTTATCTCTCATACAAATAGCAATTTCTTCACCATGTTTAGTTTTTAAAACAACTCCGTTATAAATCTCTTGCAGGATTATTGTGCCTTTTTTGTCTGTTGTTACTTTCATTTTATTTCTCCAAACTTTTCTTCTAACCACATTGTACATTCTGGACAGTAGTATGAATCGTGTTTTTCATTATACCACGACACTTTGTGCTCTTTACATAAATTTATATTGTGTTTATGTTTCATTTACATAAACCTCTGCTGTGTTTCTCTTTTTCTATTATACTCTTTATACATTCCATTACAATCTTCTAAGTTGTTTTTTGTTGGTGGACAATTACGAATTGAATCAGTATATTCTTGAGTTGTGTATTTTCTCGGGTATAATTGATGACGGATATGATGCCTCATATTATCCACGAACTCTTTTTGCCTATTCTTTCTCTCGGAATCTGTAACTGATGTTTCTTTGATTAGTTTCCATAACTTATTTAATTTTCTTCCTATTGGATGCCTCTCTAAATCTGGCATATCACCGTCCATTAGATAAATCAATTCATTCTTTACATCAAGCTTAGTTTCAAGACTTTCTAATTTACTTAGTTCTATTAAACCAGATCGTGTACGTCTATCGTTAGTTTTCTGTCGCGTCAGGCGAACCATATTTGTATCATCAATATTAGTGTAGTGAGCATAGTTATCAAAAAAATTACTCTTTTCTAATTCTTCTAACGCGTCGTGGACAAATGGTTGCATATAAACATCACTCATATTTTTTACGATTTTCTATCCATTGTTCTAAATTCATAACCGGTTCGTCAGTATTCCATAAAGATTCTGATATCAATTCTTTTACTGGTCTATTTTCGTTACCAAATCTTGCGGACATTTCATCATTTACATATAATGTAGTATCTAAACATTCTGCAATTTCCTTTAGAGTATCACCATCAATAGTAATCGAAACGTCGCCATGCCACACTTTCCCATATTCTGGCATCACTACATTTGCATTAAACACAATTAAGTCTACTGGATGCTCTTGATGATAGTGTGATTTAGAACCTCCAATCATTCGACCATAGAAGAAGTTATGTGCTTCAAATATCTTTTGAATATCTTGAATAGTTGTAGGTGGTTTCCAATCACTTGGATAAAGTCCTGGGTCTTTTTTGATGTTAGTCATTACTTAGCACGTCACTATCAGGAACATTAAAAGTAACAAAACGATTTGAAATTCCATCTTGTCTTGTCAGTGATACAGTATAACTATTTTTTACTAATGCTATAATCAAAGCATCCATAGTACTTTCATCTACTATTTGTATATTAATTGTTTTCATTTAAAACTCCCTTGTTGTATATTAACTGTTTTCATTTAATACTTCCTTGACTTCCATGAAGAAATCATTGTCATCGTTTTTAACTAACCACACATTCTCAAATAAATAGAGATAGTCCCCCCATGACTTATCAAAATAATCTAACATTGTTTCCAAGTTAGAAAATTCATTTATTTCTAAATCATCACCTCTGTCTCTATGATATGCCATTGTAACATCTTTCAATTCAATTTCATTTCCTCTTATTGGGAATGTTTTAAAATTATTTTGTGTTTCAATGTCGTCTCGTAAGTATGATAATGATCCGAGTTTAAGTAACTTATCTACTTTATTTTCATCAGTAAAACTATCTACTAATGTTTGTCCAACCCCTTCTGGATACCCGTCGAAATGACAATATACTGCCTTGAATGTTTCGTCTGGTTGTTTCTTTGCTATATATGACCGAGTGCTCATTTTTTATTCCTCATTTGTTGCCTTAATATACTACGAAAAATCGTAAAAGTCAAGCTTTATTTTTAATTAAATTCTATTGTGATTATTACAACATTCAACATCACAATAATTATATAGTTGTATTTTACTTTTACCCTTTAAGTCCGACCTATCTATTTTAATATCAGACTTTCTATATATTGGCATTTCTTCAAATGATCCAAGAGGTGGAACTACGTGGCATACTAATGGATTAGTTGCCATCTTTCCACAATTATGACATTTTCGTTTTATTGGTGATTTTATTTTCTTCTTCAAGTGATTGGACCTCCAGTATAAATTTCCCATTTTCCACTATCTATAAGCGGTTTAGCTTTTTTAATATTTTTCAAACGTCAAATCTCTTTCTCTAATTCTATAAAAATCACAATTTAATACTTCTTTTATTTCATTCATACGCTCAATATCTTTTTTCTTTAACTTGCCATTAAAATAATGGTTATCTTCATCCCATTCTATCACTATATTATATATCGATTCATAATAATCCACAAAATATCCAGCTACCTTTTTCTCTCCGCCATTCATTGCATGTTGTCCATTCCATCCATTATATTTATTTAACCAATCAAAGTACTCGCAAGCAACTTTATTAAAACCAATAATGCTTCCGGTTAATCCAATTCTTTCAATAACAGCTTCTCGTTTATTTAACCTATTTAATTTACCTTCGTCAGTTTGATAAAATTTAAGTAATGATTTTCTTATTTTATCTTTAACATCTTTTCTACAAGATGGATTTTTATATCCTGCAAATCTTCCTTTATTGGCATTGCTAATTTTTTCACAGGTTTCTTCTGTTACTTCTCTATTAGAATTTCCATCAGCAGTTAATTGTGAATATTCACTACAAACAACCGGCGCGTTTGGAAATTTATTTTTATATTCTTGAAATGTTATATTGTGAGTATCTAAATGTCTAAAATGTATTTGTCTTAGTTTTTTCCCACATATTTGACATTTCATATAATCAATATTTTCAATACCTGATAGAAGTTTCCATTTTCTTTTGTCTAAATTTCTATTATCTATACCACGACACTTAATAGAACAATAATATTTATATCCAGTTCCTATATTTTTAAATTGAGTTTTATTACTACATTCGTCTCTACTACATAATATTTCATTATCATTTTCTGCCATGAAATTTTGATAATAAGTCTCGTGAGATATATTAGGGTGATTTTTTGATAGATGTCGTGATAACCACATCATTGTTTTAAAACTTTTATTACAAATTTGACATTTCATTTTATTTCTCCTTAGTAGATTATTAATGTTATAGAACAAGTAATCCTTACTTACTAAGGTTTCGGGAAACGGTAGCAACTCCGCTGTCCTTGTCCTATAATAAATATCATTTAATTTAAAATTGTCCATTTTTTGTCATTACCTAAATCATTCATAACCTTTTTATATTTTAAATTTTTAATTTCTCCTGTTATATTATTTTTTACTTTTACTTTATCATTTCTTTCGTACATTTTATCATTTTTAAACGGAACTATTTTTTTCTCATAATCAAATATTGTTTTTCCGTTAAGATGTGAAATTTCATGTTGTACAGCGATTGCTTCAAGTAACCGTAAATCTTTATCATCTGCATTTTCTTTTTCCCAAATTCCTTTACCACTGTTTGTTGAAACTCCACTAAAATACCAATTACTTTCTTCTTGTTCTGTATGTACTATAATATTCTTATATCGTTTGGTGTGTACACCTTTCTTTGGATATGAGAGACATCCCTCATAAAAATCTATTTCGTCCCATTTTTCAATTACTGTTGGGTTGATTAGTATAAGTGGTTCTCTAACATTTACTACTGCTACTTGAGCGTCTATATTGCACTGTGGGGCTGCCAATCCGATTCCCGATTTATTTTTACTTAAAATCTGGAATAATTCTGTTGCTATTTTTAACCCATCTTCAACTGAAACTTTTTTGAGTTTCTTATTTATAACCGGATTATGTTCTTTGTTGCAATTAATTATTTTTCGCATAAACCATCCTGTATACCTTATATAATCTGTTACAGTATTTAAAATCTAACTCACTTATATAACCGTCATCCATATAACCATATTCAAGTTTAGTAACATATTTAAAATCACTACTCCAATCTCTATCTGTACAATTCAATTCCTTACCTGGTGGTATTTTATACTCACCACCATTAACACGTTTTTTATTGTAGTCCGCCCATTGAATCATAGTTGACCGTAAATGTTTAAGTTTTTTTAATACAGTATTCATCCCCACGTTTTCTTATTATACAACACTACTTGATATTCCAACAGTCTCCCACATTCATCACAGAAAATTGGAGTGATTGATTCAAAATTACTATATTGATTCAATACACGTTCACAATGATTTTCAACTTGTTCCCACTCTTCTGGTACGTTCTTATTTAGAGTGTGTTGTTCAACACTTTCATCACAACATTTAGTTCGAAATGCATATAGTTCCGCATCGGGATTCTCTTTGGACTTAAAATAATTTCTATCCATTATTGTAAGTTCGGACATCATTTGTCTAATGCCGTTGAATTACCATCTATCACCCAAACTCCACGGAGATATTCTTTAAGTAACCCACTTTCTGCATTACGACGTAAAACAAAATCTTCGTGGGTTTCGTTATCTAATCGCTTAGGACCTTTTAATCCTGCAGAGATTTGGTATCGTTCTTCCAGAAATACTTCCTGACTCATATACTTTTGACGTGGTGTTCCTTCTCCTGGTTTTGTTATTGGCTTCATTGGTTTTAATGTCATTTTATTTCTCCCATCTTTTTTCTGTAAAGTTCAGCGTCAGGATCATCTTTTGCCCAGAATTTAGTTCCATCCTTTAACTCATACTGTTTATAATTATGAGCTATATGAAACGGTGTATCTTTTTTCTTTTTTCTTGCCATTATTTTATTGCCTCTGTTAATTTAATACCTGCATTAAAACCCATATTATAAGCATTATCTATTTTAGATTCTATACCAGTATCTATTATATTCCACCATAACATTGCTGATACTATCCACATCCACGTTGATATTTTTAATCCAAACATAGTACTGGACATCTGTTCATTCATCCACATTGTACCAGTATTAAATGGTTTTATAACCCAATTCATTAATTCCATATTTATTCTTCTCCGAGTTTGTGATTTAAAAAATCTTTTTGTTTTTTGATTGCTTTCTTTAACGCTACTTTCCGTTCCTTATCCATAGCAAGTAACATCTGTTGTTTAGTTCTACGTTTCGTTTTCTTCTTGGATGGTATAACTTTCGTAGGTTTTAATGTACCTTTGAGTTTAGGTTGTTCTTTACCCTTATGAAAAACATTACCATCCACATCAACAAATTCTGACATCCAATGCCATCCAACTGGACGACCGGTTGGACTATATGCTGATTTTGATTTTTCAACTGGGTAGTCTCGTGCCATAACCATATTAACACACATACTACACTTTACGGATACCGCTTCATCTCCTACACTTTTAACTTCACGTCCACATGAACATTCCATATAACGAATTCCATCTACTTCATATGAGTTACTTACTTTTTGTTTCATTTTGTTTTCCTTTGTTTATGCGACACCAATGTCGCCTGTTTGTATTGCGTCATTAATTTTTTCTTCTAATACATCATCTAGTATGTCATCAAATGTTTTACCACTATTCCAATTATGTTTACTATCCATAAATAATACTGGTTGTCCATGCTCTACTTTTAAATTTTCATATGTAGCGTCCTTATCAACTTCAATCAAATGTAAAATCATATGGTCATTCATATCTTGAAATAAATCCATCATTTCTACCATTTCATCTTCTGTCTTACCGTGGTATATTGTTTTAATGTCATTTGAGTTTATGCCTATGTCATCATCCGACATTACAAGTAACCAACTTTTAGTATGCATCTTCAGATCCTTTATATTCTATAAATGGGATATTATTATCAAATTTAACATTACCTTCAACATCAGTATCTTCAAATAAAACATTCATTCTATTTCCAATGGATTTTTTCAATCTTTCCGCTTTATCCATTAATTGCCAACGACTATATTTTTCTGACCAAACTGGAAAATTCTTTGGGACCGTTTTAATAGTAACAGATATTGTATTTTTCCAATAAGTGTTGCTAGAAGTTATCGAAGCATTAAATCCCATTTTCTTTAACATCGGAATTAACTCTTTACGATATTTACCTGCTAATTTTTTTACTTCATTATATACCATATGATTTTGTCCTTTTAGTTTCCTTTGATCTTACAACAAAAAAATGAGAAAGTCAAGTGTTATTTTTTATAATTCTGGGTGTGATTTGTCAAACCAAAAATCTTCATCATTAACATATTCCATATCTATATAGTCCATAATTTCGCCAGCAAGATTTTCATTAAATTTCCAAAAATCATCGCCAGACATTTCATTAATTTTTGTTATGTGAACTTCATCACTCGTTACATTCCACGATACATTATAATAAATATTAGTATCTTCATCAAAATACTCAAACTCTTCATCAAAAAACCAAGTCATTTATCTATCTCCTAAATATTCTGGTTCTGATATCATATTTAATACTTCATCATCATAAAGTTCTATTCCAACATTTTCTTCATATGCTCTCATAGGCATTTCTTCATTATATTCCAATTCAATATCATATAACTCACCAACATCAGGACCGTCATATCTATCATCTATGAAATTTAATTCTGTATCATTTGTCGAGTTCATTAGTTTCTCCATTTAATTTCTATTAGAATATACGGAAAAGATCAATACAAGTCAAGTGTTATTTTTGTTTATTTATTTTTATTTTCTACGACTGGATAGTGTATTCCACGATCTTGTGGGACTGTTGGAGTTTCCTTTATAACTTTTGTTTCTTCTATAACCTTATCTAACTTTTTTTCAGTAATATCCGGTTCTATTGTTTCTTTAACAAGTTTCTCAAATAATGGTTTATCTTCACCATATAGTTTCCACCACTTTTTTCGTTTCTTTGGTTCTGTATTTTCTGGTGGAGTGTGATGTTCTGCTCTATGAACCATTGCTATGTTATATGCAATAACTAATACGACAGCCATTGGGTCAAACACGAAAATGAGGATGAATATAAAAAACTTAACTACTGTATCTATATCGGTTTTGAATGTTCTGGCAAGATAGATAGCTGGACCTACATCAACACCGGTTTCAATTAATACTGTTTTTAAATCTCCAATATCTTCTTTAATATCTAATATTTGTTCATTTAGGTTTAAAATTTTTGGGTTGTAATCTTCACGGAGTTTTCGTCTGGCTGTAATATAGTTGTCCGGTAATAATGCTACAGATTGTTCTAATTCACTTTTTAGATATACCTTATCTTCTTCTAACTGTTCTAATCTATCTTCTTTGTAAATCAGTTTTGTAGATTGTTTCTCAAACTCTACTGTGGCCCCTTGATAGGCATTGGATAAGAATCCGAATATACCTGCTGATGTAATTCCAACTAAAGTTATTGTTCCAACCAATAGATAAGTTTTCATAAACCCATTTATTTTAGTCCAATACCGATATAAGAATGATGCTGTTACTAACTTTGCAAACTCTAATGATCCTGCCATTATCACTACTGCTAATGCTGCTCCGGCGAATAATTTTGATAATCCATATACTGAATAGAATGCCGCACTACCCGCTACGAGTAGTGCTGCTAATCCTACTAAATATGGAAATGTTTTACTATTTTGCGTCTCCACATGATCTCTCCAATTACTTTGTTATTCATCTTCTAACTCGATGAGATTTAAAATAATAGATATTTTATCTTCCATTATTTCTAATCTACCAGCGAGTTCTTTTACTGGAATAACCTTTCCTTCGGCGTCGAATAAGTTTGACCTTAATCTCTCCATCGAAAGTTGTAACTGTTCAATATGTTCTAATATTCTATTTTTTCTTAACATTTAATGTATCCTTAATAGTAATAAATATAATATATATTAACTATTGTTTAGATTCTTCTACTGATGCTTTTCTATATCCGGTAACTAATTTCTTCAATTCACCGAGAGCTTTTCGTGCTCTACCACCTGCTGCTTTGTTACCCTTTTCAGAATATATTTCATGGTTTTCTGAAAATTCAGTGTATAGTTTAGTAATCTGTTCGTTTAGTTCATTTAATTTACTCATCGTTTTTCTCCTCGTTAATGTTTAGTCCGAGAGATTTTAACATTCCCTCTTTCACTATTTCTTTATTTTCTTCTGGGGTATCTTTCCATTGCCAAGCGTAAGTTCCTTTGAGTTCATGTATCTTCTCTGTAAGTTTCTTTACACTTTCTTCTAAATACTTACTATCATCTTTTTTAATTTTAGAAATGTCAATTCCTAATTCCATTGCTATTTCCATCACTCTTGACCAATCTTTATTCTTTACTGATCCTAATGCTTCTTTGTATAAATCTACTAATTTATTATGCCTAACTTGAGAAATATTTTTGTTTTCAAGTTTATCAGGATGAGTTTTTTGAGCTATCTTTTTAAATACTATATTCACATCCTTTTCTGGAATATCATATTCAATAGGATCCGTAGCTACTCTTTTAGCATCTTTAGAAGTTTTTTTCTTTCTAAAATACTCACCAAATTCCTTTTCAAACTCAACTAAACTATCATTAAAAATAAATGTAGTTTCTTCAAGTTCAGTTTTTAAATATAGGATTTGATGTTGTAACTTTTTTCTTTTTAATTCTAATAACTTATCATTCACTACGACTGTGGCATATTATATCTATTCAACCAAATGTATAAAGCTTCTTTTTCATCTTTACTCAACAACTCAAATATTTCTGGTTGGACTGGGAGTTCTATTAAATCTATTCTATCTTCACCGTCACCATAAACTCTTTTACCATCACCTTCTCCTGGATCAATTCCAAGTTCTTTTAATCTACGTATTAAAATTTTAAAGTTGACCATTTCCTGTTTATTGGACATAATATACTTCTCCTGTTGGTAATAAATATAGATTTTACCTAAATATCATCAAATTCTGCGTCTATTATAGTCATACAGAAATAGAACTTATTACCATTGCGAAGTACTGCGTCTGCACCGTATTTATCTTTCCAGTAATCTGTTCCCTTTTCATTTGTTTTATCTACATCCATTTTACCTAATACTTGATATAAAGTATCTTTTACATTTATTATATCCATTTATAATATCCATAATAGTGGGACCACTTATTGTGATCCCACTACCAATGTGGATTTACATCATGCCTGGCATTCCACCCATTCCGCCTGGTGGCATCATAGGTGATGTGTCGTCACTTGGAATTTCCGTAATAACGGCCTCCGTTGTGAGTAACATACCAGCGATTGAACTTGCGTTCTCTACTGCTACACGTGTAACCTTAGCTGGATCAATAATGCCAGCCTTGAACATATCTACATATTCTCCACTACGAGCATCAAACCCAGTTCCATTTTTACTATTAAGAACTTCACGTGCTACGACGGAAGATTCTTCACCAGCATTTTCACAGATTTGACGAAGTGGTGCTTGAAGTGCTTTTCTCATGATATTCACTCCAACCATTTGTTCATCATCTACTGATACATCGTCAAGAGCTGAAATAGCACGAAGTAGAGTAACACCACCACCAGCGACGATACCTTCTTCAACTGCTGCTCGGGTTGCGTGTAACGCATCTTCCACACGAGCTTTCTTCTCTTTCATTTCAACTTCAGTTGGTGCTCCAACATTTAGTACTGCAACTCCACCACTTAGTTTAGCAAGTCGCTCTTGTAACTTCTCAATATCATAATCGGAAGTGGATTTTTCAATCTGAACTTTGATTTCATTAATACGAGATTTAATTGTATCTACATCACCACTACCACCAACGACGGTTGTATTGTCTTTGTCGGATACAACACGTGAACAGGTTCCCATAAAATCAAGAGTTGTGTTCTCTAATTTATGACCAGCTTCTTCAGAAATTACGGTTGCTCCGGTGAGTGCCGCAATATCTTCTAACATTGATTTACGTCTGTCTCCAAATCCTGGTGCCTTCACTGCAAGAACTTTGAATGTTCCACGGAGTTTATTCACTACGAGTGCCGCGAGTGCTTCACCATCTACATCTTCAGCTACTATGACGATTGGTTTTCCTGTCTGAACTACTTTCTCCAAAATAGGTAGAACGTCTTTCACATTGGAAATCTTCTTGTCATGTAATAAGATATATGGATCTTCAAGAACTGCTTCCATATTATCAGAATCGGTTACGAAGTATGGTGAAAGATAACCACGATCAAATTGCATTCCTTCTACGAAATCCAAATATGTTTCAGCTGTCTTACTTTCTTCTACAGTAATAACACCGTCTTTACCAACTTTTTCCATTGCCTCAGCAATCTTTCCACCAATCTCACTATCATCATTTGCTGAGATTGTAGCTACTTGAGCAATTTGATTTGAATCTGGAAGGTCTTTAGCTGCGTTACGGATGGACTCTACAACTTTACTTGATGCAAAATCAATCCCACGTTTAATGGACATTGGATTTGCACCCGCTGTAACATTCTTCACTCCTTCGTTTATGATGGCCTGTGCGAGAACCGTGGCGGTAGTTGTACCATCACCAGCTATATCAGATGTTCTTGACGCAACTTCTTTCAATAACTCTGCCCCTACACTTTCAAACTTATCTTCAAGTTCAATTTCCTTTGCTACTGTAACCCCATCTTTGGTTATGAGCGGAGAACCGAACTTCTTTTCAATAACTACATTCCTACCCTTTGGACCTAATGTAACCTTAACCGCGTTTGCAAGTTGGTCTACACCAGACATCAAAGCTGAGTGGGATTGAGCATTGTATTTTATTTCTTTAGCCATTTCATTCTCCTATAACTTAGCCATTATGTCATTCTCACGAACAATTAATAAATCACTTCCATCAATATTGATTTCAGTTCCACTATATTTTCCATATAGGACTTCATCATTTACACTAACGGATGGACTTACTAATGTTCCACTATCAGTTGTCCTGCCTGGACCAACTGCTACTACTTTACCGCGTTGCGGTTTTTCTTGTGCCGTATCGGGAAGAATAATTCCACCGGTGGAAACTTCATCAGCTTCTGCGGCTTCTATAACTACTCTATCCGATAACGGATTGATACTATAACTCATTTTACTTTCTCCTGTATTTATTAGTTATATTATTTTGATATAATAAAAGTGGGCTCGGTTGTTTTTAAGTTTGTTTATAATGGAAACTAAAAATTGGTTGAACCCACTCTATTATATAATAGTAATAATTTCTATTTTATGAAATTTTTACTATATTAACCATCGGAATTTCTGGTTCTATTTTGGGAAGTTCTATAGATAATATACCATCTTCAAATTTAGCTGATATATTTTCTCCATCAAGTAATTCACCTAATTCAAATGAACGTTTGAATGAAGATTGCTTCAACTCTCTACGAAGTACTTTAGCACCGTCAACGTCAAATGTATTATGTTTATTACCTGAAATAGTTAAGATACCATCTTCAACTTGAATGTTCAAATCCTTCTTACGAAGTCCTGGAATTTCTGCGATGATGCCAACTTTATCATCCCATTCATAAACATTTATTTTTGGATACGATGAACCTTTATACGGATTCACCCCAACCGTCTTTGCTATGTCTGGAAATTGTGTGTTTACCACTTGGTCAAATAATGCGTCAAATGGTGTTAAGAATGTATCTCTATCGAAAAAAGGGATACCTGTGTGAAGTGCAACTTTAGTCATGTTATTTCTCCTGTTAGTTACGTTAGTCAACTATGAACATCAATCTCTTTTGAGCCTTGACATTCGGTTATGTTATTGTCCTCTATTGAGCGACAAATTTTTATACTCATCTATATATATCACGTAATTTTTCAAAACGTCTTTTTATTTTTAAAATCAAAAAATTCGCCGGACTTATTTTCAGCATAACTATTAGTTGGATGAGTGTCATCAAATCTATAATGATATGTTAATGCATCTGCACACACTATATTCTTGTCTAATATATCTAATATTTCTTGTGTAGGATTTGGACCTGCCAATCTTTCTTTACATAACTGAACATTATCTTCCATCAGTTCTACACCATAGGTAGTGGATAATGCCTGTTCTAATGTACAATTACTTTGTTCCATCTTCCGTATAACCACTTCTGAAAGAATTTGACCATCACCACAAGAATTATCCATATAAGTTTTAGTCCAATCATAAAACATATCAGGTGATTTTTTTTCTTCATCATCTAATATTTCTTGTACATATTTAGTTGATGTAAAAACTTCAGCTGTTGCTTTCTGTCTTTCCCTATCTCTATCTATACCACTCATATAATCAAAATTACGAGAATGACTTATATAATCATTTAGTATCTTGTTCATACCAATCCTGAATATATTCATTAACAAAATCTATTTCTTCTTGTGTAAATCCAAAATAATTAAATAACTTTTCATCATCCCACTCTTGTGTAAAATCAAGATAAGGTACTGCCCTTAACTCACCTCGATGTAAGTTTTGATTCAATTTAAGAGTAGAAACGGCGAATCTTGAAAACTTTGTAAGTAAGTAATCAAAACAATTAAGTGCTTCAATCTCAGAATCAAATGTAATTTCATTTGAAGTATTTTCAGTAGTTTTTTCTGTATATAAAAGTTCGTCAAAAGAATTTTCATATTTTTTAGAAATTATTGATTGAAATTTACCACTCGGTTTTCCATTTTTCGGAACACCAGTTGATATAGCGTTTACCTTGAGTAAATATTTTTTATATTTTTTTGTTTTCCTAAATAAATTTTCTTCTATAGAATTAGTATTTTGTTTATCAATTTTTTCTTTTATTGAATTTACTAACAAATTACCATGTATAAAGATATCATCTAAATTAGTATATGTGATAGTTTTGTTTTGTTTTTTATAGTAGTTGTTAACAACTTTTATATTTTTGTTTTTTACCTTTTTGATTCTCGTAAGACTAAGTGGGGCTTCTTGATTGATATCAAAAAGTTCATTTCCATTTAATAAGGTGAGAATAGCTTCCCAATCGGAAACAATTTTTTTAATTGTTTTTGTACTTGGTTTTTCATTTACAATCTTCCTACTGAGAAAAGGGGTAGCTGGATGTAAACAAATTAAAGTACCACCAAAATTAAGTTCATGAAAACATTTAATAAATATTTCTATATGTTTAAAATATGGTGGGTTAATAATAATAAAATCTTTCTTGTTTGTAGAAGATTTAATAAATCCCATTGTATTATTAAGTTTTTCAAAAAAAGAGTTTTCATCTTCATAACTTAGTAATTCTATAATTTCTTCATTTGTAACACCTACTTTCCCAAAAATAATCATAGAGTATCTTTTCAGTAAATGGGCCATTGCAATAATCCCACTACCACTTTTAGCATGAGGAAAAACGAAATTTTTCTTATCCTTTAATTTAAGTTCCTTAACCCAAGGTTCTAAACATCCTATCCAATTCTCTACTGAAAGTTGAGTATCATCACCACCATAGGTGAACCACTTATCAATTCCATTTTTTGTAGTTGAAATAAGAGTTTCTCTATCCATATCTAAATAGTTTCGAATCCCCTCGATTCTACTATTTTTTAGTTTACCATTAATCTTATCAGTTAAACCAAATTTTCTTATAGTTTCCACAAAAATTCTTGAAAGTCCTTCGTTTGGTAATTCTAACCCTACTGAGAACTCATCCTCACCTTGATACTTAAAAAGTTCATCTATATGTTTATCAACCTTCCCCTCAGATTTATAAACCGCCCATACAATATCAAGTTTACTCAAAGTTTGTTCGAATGATTTCTTGACCTGATCCCGTAAATCTAATATCTCATTTTTAACTCTTTCTGTATTGTCTTTTTGGGATTTAGAATAATCGGTTTTTTGTCTACCAAGATTCCGTTTCCACAAATCTAATTTATATTTTTGTGCCTTATTATTAGATGACCATTTTTGTTTTATTGCCCATTCTATCCAAGTAGAATCTAACTCATCAACGCCAAAAGATTTATCTAAACAAGTACCAACAGTAAGTCCTCTCCTAATTGTATTTTTATTTACAATTTTATTAATCTTAGACTCTATTTCTTCAAGTTTTTTAGGTTCTGACCAAGTTCTTCTTTCATCAACATACTTTGTAATATCAATAATTGAAAAGAAATATTTTAAAGCAGCTGTTTGGTCACCACCATTAATCTTAGCCATAGAATCAACAAACTCAGCTCCTACTTGATAAATTCTATCCGGCTTATAATCCCACATAATAACTTTCTCAACTTTAGTTGTTTTACCAATATGATTATCTAAATCAATATCAAATCCAAAACCTCTACCGAATAGTTGGAAATAAATTTCATAAGTAGATTTAGAAGATAAGTTAATAATACTTTTCCAATGTCTTTCTGAAACTCCTTGAATCATACTACCAGCACTCAAAACAATTGTTCGTTTACCTTCCGATTCTGCCTTTAAGATAAGATTATTAACTTCGTCCTCATTCCAAGCATCTCTACCCGTTGAACCTGCTACAAGTATAGGGACAATATTGTTAGAATATTTATGTTTTAGTATAAGTTCTTTAAATTTCCTACATGCAGCTACAGTATCTAAAAGTGCAATATGATGTTTTCTTTCCCTTGAAAATATGGGAGAAAATTTAGAATCAGGATTTAACATTTTTCCAACTAATTCTTCAAAATGAAATAGATTTGTCAATATACCATCATCAGTATTCTGTAAATTATGGAGATTAAAATCAGAACCATCTGAATTCGAAAGTTCAATTAATTTAACCTCAAGTTGTAAATCAATATTAAGATCCCCTAAAAGTTTTTCCTGAAATTCCTTGATTCCGTGGAAAAATGTATTTGACTCATCAAACTTATCTTGGTGATTTAAAACTATATTACAGGGAGTACCAGATGATAGCGTTATTACACCATTACAAATAGACTCATAATATTTTTCCCACTGTGGAGTGAAGTAATTATGTGCCTCGTCCACAAATAATTCATCACACTTTATATCATATGACTTTTTAAGTGCACTTAACTTTTCTTCAAAGTTAGGAAAATCTTTCTTTTCTGTCGAAGCCGTTATAAGTTGTGGTGAAAGAACCACAAGTGTATTTCTTATTGGTGTCTTGTTAAAATCAAAATCTTTGTTGGATTTCAACTTCACAAAATCCATACAATCTTTATAAGAGTTTTTCCATTTATTTTTCCAACCATTAAATACTTTAGTGTCATGACAAAACACAACATGGATACCTACTTTATTTTTTTTGACATATTCTCTTTTAATTTTTTCGAAGAAACACCAAGACTTTCCAAACCTCGTTGTTGCAAATAAACCAAAATATTTAGTTTTGCTATTAATCATCTTTAATATAGCTTCTTCTGAATCTTTAGATGATGTATACGGAATAAGAAGTTCATCTTTATTTAACTCTATCATTACTTCTAACCTAATTTTATCAAGAGTAGTAAAAAATGTTTCTCTACCAGTACCATCTACTTTTGGTGGTATATTTGAAATTCTTTTATTTACTTTTTGTTCTACATCGTACGCGGTTCGTTCTTTATCAGTACCTAATCTTCTATCATCATCTGTAAATTTGTAAGCCCATAAAATTACAAAAGGCTCATTTATTTTCCATTCACTTGTTATAGTTTCATCTGGTGTCTTATTATTGTTCTTAGAACCATATTGACCGAATTTTATCCAATCCAAAATGGATGATAGAGTCAAACCTTTCTTAATCATATTATTATAAACTGTTTCAGTTACCCAAGCATATAATCCTTGGCCTTTTGACTTGAATATTTCTAACTCATCAGTAGATAAAATTGTTTTAACTAACCAACCACCTTGTGCGTTCGGTCTAACTCCCCTTAACTTAAACTTATTATCCATCTTCTTCATAACCTTTTTAATATACTTTTCTCGGTATTTCTTTTCCTGTTTATTTTGAAACAACTGAGATTCAATAACCTTTCTTTTAGCAGTATCCATTTTATCATGGTTTTTAAAACTTTTGATTGTACGTTCTTTTAATAATTCATTCATATTCATTAATTGTTAATTTATCACTCATTGTTACTTGATCTTACGACAAAAAAACAAGAAAGTCAAGTTTTATTTTATTTTATTTATTACTTCGTTAGGTACGAACCAGATGCGGCCCATATTATCTTTAACACGAATGTGTCCTTTTAATGTTGAATTACCAGCTTCTTTAACTAACTCATTCTTATATAGAATACCATTAGATGTTGGGTAATCTTTTATAACCTTATACTTATTCATTTATATTATCCTCCCGAGATTATAAAATACATATATAATCCGGCAACTATTAAAGCTAATCCACACTTTATAATAATCCATTTTGTTTCTGAATCTATTTCTTTATCCGTCTTAGGTTTAATAGATTTAACATTACCATACCAATCACGCTGTCTCATTTACTTTGACCTCTATATCTTTTTTATAACGTTTTTTTGAATGTTTATTACAACCAAATTTTGTGCCTCTACCAAGTCACGGTCTTGTTCTTTTCTATGTCTTGTTCTCTTTCCCCAGAGATTTGTACTAACTAATACCAGTTTTCCTCTTGTTCAGTTTATTTTGTTTATAATCATTCTCAATTATATTAACTAATGAATACTTTTTAATTTTACTTGTTATTGATTTCTTTTTATTTTTCATTTTCTAAAATATCCTTATTGGATACATAAAAACTTTCCCAAGTAGTATTTGATATTTTATCTACTACTTCTTTTGACTGTATAGATAATGATTCATAGGTTATCATTTCTGGTAATTTAGTTTTAACTGATCCATTAAATATAAACGGTCTACCGTTTACTTTCGACATAAATTTACCACTGTTTCCAAAAATAGCATCTCCTAGTTTTATATTTTTACCTTTTCCAGGATATGCATTTGGACAATCATTAGTTCCAAATACAGTATATCTTTTGCCACCATGTAATCCAAAGCAAATACTATCTTGATCAAATTCTCTACCTAATTTTTTTAAATTCAATAATAGTTTTTTATTATCTTTTAAATCCACCACAAAAAATGATTCTTCTTTAACTTCAATCTCATTATTAGATTTATAATTCTCAATATAAATTCCCTGTATTTTAGTAATACCATACCCCTTACTTAATAATTTTGATTCCAACTTTTTATTTCTTGCTTTATTTTCACCTTTCGTATACACCGTACCTTCACCACAATCACGAGCATATCTAAATGCAGTTATGGTTCCAGTTTGGTGAAGTTGGGCGTGCTTCCAAATTCTACTTAAAGAACTTTCTTGTAAATTAACGTTTTCTGTGATTTCCATTATTTCTTTCATCCATGCTTCAAATACATCATTACCTTTACTCTTTATCAAATCTATACTAAATGAATGTCCTATCAATTTTTGTTTAGATGTTGATACAAAGTTTATTCTAAATTGGGTATTACCACCGGACTTTACCTTTGCCCACTTACGAGCTGCTTTAATTTCACGAGTTCCCCACTTGTAAGTTTCCAATGTCCACGCACCTTCTCTTGGTCTGTATCGGGTTCGTATCCAACCTCTTTTTACTATCTTGGTTAGGATTTCTATGCGAGCTTTATTCTCTTGTTTCGGAAATACCTCACTATGTTTATCAAAGATTCGTTTTAAAGTTCCAATTTCAGTTTTAAATAACTTTGGGTGTCTCGCTACAAACTCCATATGAGTGTCTTTAACTTTATACAATTTACCATTTGGATCTACCCAATCTGCTTGAGTCTGACCACCACTTACAGCATCTTTAAAGTCACCCCAACCTTCTTCTATTTCTGATATGTCTTTATATTTTTTCATTTAACTTCCAAATACTTTTTTCTTTTCACCATGATATTCGTATGCGTGTCCATGTTCTTTTAATAATTCATTTACTGAAGTATCGTGTCCTTTAACAAACAACTCTCCGAGAACTCTACCATACTTACCAGTTCCATGTGATATAATTGAAAACTTACCATCATCAGAATTTTCTAAAAGGTCTTTGACAAATGCCTTCGCGGCTAAACCCAATTTCTTTTCTTCTAAATCTCGTGTTCTACTTTCCCAAGCATCAACACCGTAAAATCTTATTCTCTTTTTGACCCTTACATCAAATCCTAATGAAATGTAAGCGTCGCATGTATCTCCGTCCACAACTCTTATAAGTTCACATGAATAACCATATTTTTTTACTTGTTTACCCATCTAATTTCTCCCGCGTTTAAGAGGTGATAACATATTACTGGCCTTTATTTGTTTTGCGACAGTTCTAATACCATCGTCCCATTTACATTCTTCTATCTTCATTAAGATTTGTAAAGCTCGTGATTGAGTGATAGGTTGTTTATACCTATCTCCTTCATATAAATATACACCACTATCATCTTTCGATATTTGGGTTAGAGCAAGCTTTACTCTTTTAAAATCCATATATGCGGGATAAGTTGCTATTGCTTCAACTACACCATCCACCATTACAATATACTTAGTATAACCTGACCATCTATTCATTTTCATTTTTACTATCCTTATTCTGTTTTGTTCTGTAAATTTTATCATAGCAATCCAAACAAAGTTGACCTGCTCCTTCTACATATCCTAATCGGTTATCTATATGAGTATCTTTATCATATAAAGTTTCACAATCACAACTAACACATTTATCTTTCATCATTCCACCCTCCATTATTGTAATCAGTAAACAATCTACCAGTTGGTTCTTTGGTTTCCCAATCTATTTCTTCTTTATGTTCTAGTGTATAATCACCAAATGGTCTACGAAAAACTGTCTTGCCACTATCTGGTGATTCGTAAATATATTTACCATCATTAGAAAGTGAATTATCAATTATCTCATCCGCAGGTCTATTAGTTTCTTCAGTATACCGTTCCCCATTTTCACGTTCGTATTCTAACTGACATTTTAGATGTCGTGTTCTCGATACAACGGGATCTAAGTCTCTATCGTGAGTAGATTCATCACAGTAATCACATACCCAATCTTCTAATTTTAATTCACACTCAAGGTGATTAAACTCAGTTCCAAGATAATCTGAATTTACATCGTGTGTATTTTCTCCACATATATTACACACCCACTTATCTTTTTCAGATTGTATATCCGATTCTAAATCATACTTGTGCATATCAGTAGTGAGATATGAATTAATTGGTTTTACTGGGTTACCTGCGGTGTCTATTCTATATTTAGTATAACTACCATATTCTTTTAGTGTTATAGATATTGTAGTTGCTACAAGTTCTCTTGCCGCTGATGATGCCAAATTAATCTGACCACTCGACATATCATCTAACACATCTTTAATTATTTGTTTCATTGTATTGGTCCTTGTTGTTATATCGCTTATAAATAATATTACACATTAATTTTTCATTTTTTGTTAATTTAAACCCACCACCAATTTTAGCCTCGGCCATTAATTGTTCTTGTAATTTTGTTACAAATGCAAAATCACTTCTACTTTCACTTGACCAACCAGTTTTAGAAATTTTTATAAATTCAAAAATTTGAGTGCTTAGTTTTTTTACCTTATACAGATTACCAGCACTCTCATGGTAATCGTAACTTTTTTTCATGTCAATTAAAAAATCATCCATTATATTTTCCTATTAAAGTGTGGGGTGAGATAAAAAGGAATTTAAAATACCCACCCCACGTTAGTGGGATTAACCCCTAACTAATTTTTCCTTTGCCTTTAGTATAATTTGATGCCTCTCTATGAGTTTCTGGATTCTTTCAAGGGATCCCTTTGGGTAAATACCACGTTTTAAATTAGATACGATATTATCAATATAAACATTTCTTATATTGTCATCCATATACGCATCCATTTCTGTTAATCGTTTCATTGAACGTTTTAATTTATTATTCATATTTTTTATTTCCTATTATTAAATATTATACGAGAAAGTGAAACTATCAAAATATTTTGATAGCTTCACCACTTCGTTTTTAGTTTCTTCTAATTAGAAAGAAATTTTCTAACTAATATCTCCTGAGTTTTCGATTTCACTTTCATTAAACAAGTCATCAGAACTACCATCAGTAACAAACTTCTGTATTAACTGTTTCACGTAAGTTCGTTCTGATTCCATACCACCATCATTAGAGTATTGTGGATAGACAGTAACTTCAGCTGCTTCATCTAATCCAAATCCATCATAGAGTAATCCAGCCATTTCAACAGAAGTTCTGGTTGAAATTCCACTTGAAACTCTACCGGTTTCATTTCGTGATTCAACACGAGTTGAATGTGCAATTTCCGAAACTGATTTCAGTAATCCATTATCTACATGAGGAAACATATAGGATAGTAATCCCAATTCTTCTTCATTATTCAATACATCCATTTCTACGATGGTGAATCTGTCCATTAAGGCTTTATCCATAACACGAGTAGAAGTGTATTCATTACCAATGTTAGCGGTCGCGACGAATGTAACTCCTTCTGCGACTGAAACTGTTTCAGTTCCATCGGCTTCATCCAACCGAAGATATCTTTGACCTTCATCAAGAACTGTCATTAAAATATTCCAAGCGTCTGGGTGAGCTCTTGATAATTCATCCAACAGAATAACTGCGTTTGGAGTTTTTATCGCGGAAACGAAATGTGATTCTGAAAAGTAAGTTCCCTTCTTTTTATCAAAGTGGGTATTACCAATCAAAGTTGAACGAGGATCCTGTGTCGCTCCGAGATTAAAGTAAAAGTCAGGACGGTCTAAAGCGTTTACCAACGATTTAGCTGCCATAGTTTTACCACATCCGGACGAACCAGTCATTAAAATGTTTTTTCCACGGACTGCGGAACGGACAAGATATTTCCACTTCAATTCTTTCATCACCAAACCATTAGGTTTAAGTTTAAAAGAACTATGAATGAAGTTCAACATTTCTGAATGTTCTTTTGGAATATCAACAGAACTCATATCCATTACTGGAACAGAAGCTTCGTCAAATTTACTCATTGGAACTTTCCACCAATAAGTTCTCCCACCTTTACCTTCACGTTTCTCTAATGCCATTCCGGCTTCAAACGCTCCTCTACGAGTGGAAGTTGAGATTTCCGAGGTAAGTTTATTACCATCGATATCCCAAGCGTTAAATCGGTTACCCGACATTTCTATTTTTACAACTGTATTTGTCATTTGAATGACTCCTTTTAAGTTAGTTACATTATCTCTCATTGTTACTTGATCTTACGAATAATATTTGATAAAGTCAAGGCTTTTTTTAAGTTTTTTTCACTTTTTTTCATTTTGATTTAGTCCAATGGAATTTACCATTATCAGTTTGATAGGTTTCCCAACCACATTTTTTCCATATACATTTCCAACTATCTTCTGATTCAGTTCTTCTTCTATCTGTTGGCTTCATCTTATATCCACACATACAATCTGGTGAATGTTTATACCACTTGGATAAAATCCACTTAATCATTAGGGATGAAACGGTGCTCCATCAAGTATAAATGCTATAACTAATAACATATACATCATAGCTACTAATACTAATCCCATTAACATATTTTTTACTTTTTCCATTAGTTCTTCTCCAAGAATTTTTTGTTCATAGTTCTTGATACGGCTGTTACAGAAGTTACATCAACAAACTGAGAATCTTTACCATACATTCTTTTGAAATCTCCCATATATCTATTTCCATCATAACTATCTCCAATGTAATATGAAAGAACTTTTATTCCACGTTCTCTAATTTTCTTTACCATCAATTTAGTATGGTTGATTGCGGTATCATGATAATAATCAACGACACCATTACTAAACATTGGCATCCCATCGGAAAAGTTTAAGAAATAAGATTCTTTATCAGTTCCACCAGCGACCATTTCATCCATAACAGCTTCATAACATAATCCTTCTGGAGTAGTTCCAGCTACATTTATGGATTTCCAAAGTGTTTTAACTTTAACTAAACTATCTACACGTGAATCATAAGCGATTAATATAATTGGATAATCTTCAGTACTTCTACCATAACTATGCTGAGTAGAACGAAAAGAAACAACCACATCAACACCTTCAATCATATCAATTGCCTTTACCATAGAAGTAACTGACTTCATGGTTTTTCTCCATTTATCTCCAGACATACTTCCACTTGCGTCAATGGAAATATGAAGGAAAGCGTCTGGGAAAGAATCAATAAATGTTTGACTAAATACACCATCATTTCCAAATCCAAGTTCGGCTATTAATCTTTTATCAATACGACCGGTATTTTTTCTGGTATATTTTGTTTCACGGGATTCAGTTCTAACTTGAAGTTTTCTACCAAGGATAGTTCCAAGTCTTAAACCTTCTGTAATAGATTCTTCGTTAGTATCACTGTGATAACTTCTACCTAACATATTGATAGTTCCACTTTCAATAAGTTCTTTGGTTAATTTCTTAACTACAATACATTTGGTTTTTTTACCAAGTTTTTTACCAGTCCACCTATCAGTTAAATCTACACCAACTTCTTTATAACTCATACCACTATTTTCAACAGCGTCAATGGAAGCTTTATCTTTTTTGGAAACTTTCTTTTTCTGGATATCTCCATCCATAAATTTCTTTTGTTTCTTGATTGCGTTTTCAAGTGATTTCTTTTGTGAATCTGAAAGTGTTACTTCACTTTTTTTAGTTTCAATTTCTTCACCACTTTTATTAGAAGAATCTTCTTCACCACTTTCATCACTACTTTCAGTAGAAGAACTTTCCCCATCTTCATCCGATTCTTCACCACTATCCATAGGAACAGATACAGAATTTCCGGATTTTTCTTCACTAAATTCTACATCACCATTTTCAACGGCTGATAACAAATCTTCAAATTCATCATCAGACATTTCACGGGATTCACTTTCACCACTTTCACTATTACCATCAGTAGAACCACTACCATCTGCTTTCTCATAAGAAACTTCACCAGTTTCATCATCAGTTTTTTTAATTCCATCAAGAATGTTATTTAAAATTACGTGATACATTTCAAGTGCCACATTGAATGAATCTTCACTTGATTTCAATCTTGAAATATTTTTCAAATCAAGTATATTCCAAATCTCTCTTAATCCATTTAATGAATCTAAACGAGTATTTGAATTAGTAAAATTGATAACTCTAAAAATATATGAATCCCAATTTTCATCGGTCATTTCATCAGACAATAAAGCTTTATCAATTACTTTTGCTCTAAAATACTTTTCGTACATTGAATGATAGTAACCTTTATATCCAGGTGAGTTACTGAATATATGATAATCAATTCGTCTATCTTCTACAAAGTTTAATAAATTCTTAATATGAATTTTAGAATCCATTTCACTATAACCTTTAGTGAAAGCTCTATCTAAATATTCTTTTGGTATATTAACTTCAAGTTGTTTTAGGAAGTCAAAATCACTTAATAGTATATGAGAACCTTCGTGAAGTGCTAACCCAACAGTTGAATCAAAAAGTTTATCATCCAACTTTGACGAAATAGTAACTTTCTTACCATCAGTAAAGGAATCACCTTGTGCTGTAAATGTAACGGGAATATCTTTTCCAGTTACAATATTTACGAAGTTTCCAATAGCTCGTCTATATGAAGCGAGAGCTATTAAATCAGTTCCACTTTTCTTTTCTTCATCATGAGTTTCACCCCAATTTTCATCCAACCAAAATGAACTAAAATTGTTAGTCTTGTTTAGATTTTTACTGGAATACTTCTCACGAAGTGCCATTGGATTAAATAATTTCATTTTTTTCATTTGGGTTTTCTCTCTCATTACTCTTGATCTTACGACAAAATAATGAGAAAGTCAAGTACTTTCTTCAAATATTTTCAACTTTCTTTTTATATTGTTTATACATTTTGTTTAATGCTGATTTTTGTTTGGGTGATAATGAACCTCTATTACGAGCTTGGTTGTAAAGTGAATCTATGAATATTTCTTTTTCATATTTGAAATTACTTGTATATGGTGCTCGTTCTAACATGGTACGAACCATAGTAATCTTATTTAATAATATTGTTTTATTTTCTAAATAGGATGTGTCGTTTATTGTATTGAGCCATGTTTTATATGACTTAACTATTTTAGTAATTGATGATTCCATTAATGATGTGATTTTTCTACCAGTATTTATTGCGTGATACATACTACCAATGAATTCTCTATATGTAGAATCTTGGTGTAAGTAATTTACATCATCTAAAATGTGTTTTAATTGTTTTATTCTGTGGTTGAATTCGGTTCTATTTTTTTCTATGTATTGTTTATTTCTCATTATAGTTGATCTTATAACTTAATAATGAGAAAGTCAAGTCTTTTTTCACTTATCTTGATGATTTTTTTTATTTCTTTATATCTATTATAAAAGAGTATTCTTGATAATAGTTACCAAACAAAGTGAGAAGGGGTTAATATATAACTAACCCAACCGTCTTTCATCTATAGTATCATTGATAGTCTTTTGATATTTTCATTAGTTTAACTCCGGTTTTATTTCAAAGTCATTTATAACTTTAAATGTGAGTATCCATTTCATATCATCACAAACTTCATAACCATCTAAATAACAACTATCCGTAGTAAATCTGGTTACTATATTGGTCATTTGATCTTCTTTATGGTATATAATATAAATGTATTCACCGTTAGTTCTCACCATAACTGTATTATCTGGATCATTATATACTACATTGTCTTTCATTTATTCGTCCATAAATCAGGTTGAATATCTGTTTCTTCTCCATACATAGAATATCGTGGTTTAGGTGGTGGTGTATCCGGTTCTTCTTCATACTCAACGGAATAAATCTTTCCCTCAAATGAAGATAGGTGAAACTCTTTAATAGTTCCATCTGATTTATGAAAGGCGTATTCTAATCCCTCCGTGAGTGATGGGAATATTCCTGATGATGGATCTTCTGGGTCCTTCCATGAATCACCAGGTGGGAATCTTTCTAATATTAATTTTCTTATTTCTTTGGTTGCCATTACCGTTGACCCTTTAATAGAGATTCCATCAATTCAGATGTGATCAAAGAATATTCTGGATATTTGGAAAATGTATCAATTAGATTTACGATATACTCTGAAGGTATGTGATCAACTTCATATTCTTCAACTATCGCTGCCTGTGCAATGAACGTTTTTATTGCAATCTTCAAATCTTCAGGCAAGTCTGAACGTGGTTCTAACTTACCATCTTTTAATTTCTTTGATATGTTGTTTGTCATTTTATATGTACCGATAAATTAATGTATAATATAACACAGGCTAATATTAAGGATACTATAATCCGTTGACTTGGAACTTCATGTAACACTAATGCAGTCATTAATGTAAATGTCATTGTTGCAATTCCAAATCCAATTGGTCTAACAGTCCAATACTCTCCAAAATATTCATAAAACATTCGAGTTGAATAATAAAATAAATATCCTACCGGTAATCCACCCAATGCAATCCACCAATGAGTTCTTGCCCATTCCCATCTGAACTGTGCATTCATGTGAAACCATGCAATTAGATTTCCTATTACACTAAATGATAACGCTACAAATAATTTATTCACTAAGTTTTACCAAATAAATCTGCAAGTGATGCACCCAACTCCTTGGCTAATTCATCACCGGTTATATCATCTTGTATATTTTGTTCTATCCCGTTTTGATCTTCAAATGTTCTACCAATTTTTACATTTACTCGTTTGTGATTATGATCCTTCTCAAGGAAATAACAGTTATAACAAAAGAACCTCATATTATCTGGAACTTTATTGTGAATATCTCCATCAATGAAATGTAATATAAGTGGTGAAAGCATATCAGTTTTTCGGAATCTCGACTCCCCACATTGACTACATCTCTGTGGTAATATGAATTTTCTAATTAACTTTTTCTGTAAAGTCAATTCTACGTCTAATGGTTTTAATCCACTCCAGGTTACTTTACGTGCTCTGGAAATTCCCCTTGAATTTGGGTGTGGTTTAAATACATCATATAATTTAGCGTACTTCTTAAACGTATTGTATGAAGTGTGAAGTGATGCTGCAGCCTTAATCATACTTTCACTTTCTTGTATAGCTCTAACTATCTTTTCTTTTGGTATGGGTTTTCCTAAATATGGATTTATTCCCTGACCCTTTTCTCCTGGCATATTATACTCCTATGTGTTTTCTATACGGAGAAAGATGTACCACACCCACAAGTTCTATTTGATTGTGGATTGGTAAACTTAAAACCTCCGTTTAATAAATCATCACTAAAATCTATTTCTGTTCCTATTAAGTATACGAAACTACTGAATGGAACTATTAATTTCATATCGTCGTAATGATATATTTTATCGTTATTTATTATTTTTCTGTCAAGAGATTTTAATGTATAATTCATACCACTACAACCACCACCCTCAACGGAAAATTCTACATCTGTATATCCAAGTGTAGTTAATCTGCCTATAGCGGATGGGGTCATAGTGATATCATCCAGATTTATATCTGGAGTTTCATTATCTAATAAATCTCTTGCATCAATGTTCATGAAAATAAATATAAAGTTTTTTAGAAAACATACAATTATTTAGTATCAAATGATTTCCAATTAGAATCTTCCATTGTTTGGAGTATTGCCTCAACTACTTCATGTACTTTATCTGGTGAAAGGGATATACCCTTTTTAGATGGTTTATACTCACCATCATCTGCCATAAACCAAATCCTAATGTCCACAAATTTGTATCCAGAAAATTCTTTTTCTTCTATTCTAAATACTTCTTTCTGGTTCTTTTGTATTTCTATCATTTTAATCCCATCTGTTTGTTATTCGTGAGTAATCATATTTTGGATGTTCTAACCAAGCTGATAATGTGGCTTCTGCAGGTAAATCCGCAATATCATATTCTTTATTATATCGTTCTAATATTCCAGCAACTACCGGATGTCTCACTATGTCTGCTAATGTAAATTGTGAAAATCCTAAATGTGGTAACCCAGTTAATCTTCTAATTGCATCTTCTAACCCATTACCATTTTTATGTTTAACATCTGATTGTTGTAAATCTCCACTAATGATAAATTTACTACCTTTACCAATGCGAGTTAGAAATGTTTTAATCTGTAAAGGAGTTGAGTTCTGTGCTTCATCTAATAATACCATTCTATTAGTTAAAGTAAGTCCACGCATATAAGCTAATGGAACTACTGTAATCACACCCGTATCTCTTAACATCTTCAATCTATCTCTACCTATAATCTGTTCCATATTGTAGTAGATAGACATCATAAATGGTTCTGTCTTTTCTTCTACGTTACCTGGTAAGTATCCAAGCTTCTCACCCTCAACTTCTACTAATGGTTTTGTAATAATAATTCCATCATATTTTTTAGAAGTAGCAAGTTGTTGTAATGCATAATATACTGCGATATAAGTCTTACCACATCCAGCAGGACCTGCACAAAATGAAATATCATTCTTATCTATAGTGTTATAGAATATTTCTTGATTTTCAGTTTGGAACTCTATATCCCATTTAATCCGTTTTAATTGTGACAGGACTTGTCGTTTATTTTTACATTCTTGATTTACTTTAACTTGTGTAGTAGTAACAACTTTTTTTACTGCTTTAGATTTACTCATAGTGAATATCTCCTGGTTGGTTAAAGGAAAATGTTTAGTCATAACCTTTATTTACTTCTATAATAAATAGAATATATATGAGATATTACTTTGAAAATTTATCAGCACATTCCATAGCAGCCCAACTATTTGGTTTCAATACACCTTCAAATCCCATTCCCATACAATACCCAATTACTTGCTTAACCATTTCACTACTGGCATATTTCGATTTCGGATTTATATCTGTATGTATTTCTTTAATATTATAACCAATACTTTCTAATATAGGATTTATAAACAGAGCAGTTTCAACTGCTTCATATGTTTCTTTGAATAATCGTTGTTGCATAGATATATTAACATCTTTAATTTTTATATTCTTATAATAACCACGACCACCTTTACCTTCCATCAACATTACCAATACTACTGTGTAAGTTGTAGTGTCACATCGTTTCATGCTATCACCACCAATGTAAAAAGATAAATTATGCTCATCTTGAATACTTGCTATATCAGTAAGTAGTGTTGTTTCTATATCTGTTACTTGTTCACCTGTAAATCGTTTCCACATTTTACATTCTCCTATATTGTAGCCCCAAGTGGAATTGAACCACTATTTCTGCACACTTTACATTCCCACATATTTGTCCACCGGGTTGGAGTCGAACCAACGTGTAACCAATTAACCTTTCAACGGTTTATCAGACCGAGGGTATACCGGTGGGATTGCAGTTATCGTAAAATTTTCTATTGAGTTCTTTATTATAAAAAAATGGTGTGTATCCATTCTTATCACAGTAATTTATTAAAGTTTCTCGTTTAATATCTATAGTATCGTAATAATATTTCCATTTTCTCTGCAAGTCATTGTTGGAAATAATAGTTTTACATTCTACAATATAAATTTCACCATTAGTAGTTTTTATTTTAAAATCTGGAATATATCTCCGTTCTCTATTCTCAAATTCAAATGGTAAACTAAAATTACATCTATCAATATCCATCACATTAAATTCATTTTCAAAATAATCTAAACAACTATATTCTACTTTAGAATCACACTTTATTAATTTATCTTTATATAAATATTCACATCTAATAGACTTCAATGATGGTGCATGTCCATTTAATATTCGTTTAACCATAGCCAATGATTGTGATTTCCTACGACTATCAGGCCAATACTGGCTTCCACATTCTCTTGAACATAGTTTTTGTTGTGTTTGAGTTGGACCGTTATAATCAGTGGTAATGAACTTTTTATTACATACCAAACAATTTCTTTCAATCTGTTTATGTTGTGTTAAAGTTTTACTAACTTTCTCATTTATTTCTTTTCGTTTTGCTTTAGTAGAAAATCCATTAGAACAACTCCTATTACAAAATCTACCAGTTGCAAAACTCCCATTATGTTCTTTATTACAATATTCACATTTCATTTTATATTCTCCTATACTAATAAGTATAATCGAACCTAAAAAAGATGTAGTTTATCATACTAATAACCACTAATAAGTGGTAATAATTGGTACTCTCGGAAGGACTCGAACCCTCAATAAATCGGTAGAAACGATTTGTGATATCCTGTTTCACCACGAGAGCAATTGGAGGAGAGATGAGGAATCGAACCCCCAAACTTTCATTCACCCTGGGGTTCAAACCCAGTTGCCGACCATTCAGTGGATCTCTCCATATATTGCGGAAGATGTTGGATTCGAACCTCCGTTACCTATTAAGGTAAGCATCCTTAGCGGGGATGTACAATCAACCACTCTACCACGCTTCCATTATTTTAGTGGTTGAATAATCACCCACCCTATCAAAAAATTTTAATTCCTTTGTAAATTCTCTACCAATCACTTGACCGTTTTTCCAATCCGAACCAACTACCATTATATCTGGTAATGTAACTCTAACTAAATTTCGTAATTCGTTAGTTGTATTGAACTGTAAAACTTCGTCAATATACTTTATAGAATTTAACATTTCTATTCTATCTTCCAATGTGTGTATTGGTCTACCTTTACCCTTATCTGTTCTAATCTTTGCATCAGTATCTATACCAACTATAAGAATATCTCCAAGTGATTTAGCATATTTAAACAACTCTATATGTCCTCGATGTAAAACATCAAAGCAACCATTAGTCCAAACTTTAATCACCTTTAATTATCCTATAGCTATCATCTTCAAAGTGTTGTGTTGAAAATTCAAATAATTCACTATCTTCTATTGCAAGCATTTGATGACGTAATCCAATAGAAACGTGAAATGTATCACCAGGTTCCATAATCATTTTTTTAGATTCTTCTAAGTTATCTTCATTTGAATATCTAACTATTATCGAACCAGACTGTAAATAAAATACCTCATCTTTTATTTTATGGTAATGAAAGGAACAATGTTTTCCCTTTTTAAAGAATAGAAGTTTCCCACAGTATTCTTTCTTATTTACTATCCACTTTTCATATCCCCAACTTTTATCATGAATTTCCATTTCTAACTCCATTCTATCCGTAATAAATATCATGTTTAGTTATCTATTACAGATATAATATAACTATTGACCGGGTAGTTGGAATCGAACCAACACCTGTATAGATTTTAAGTCTATTGCCTCTACCAATTGGGCTACGGGACCCTCTTTCTGTCAATCAACCATTGAGTATGAAAAAAGTCAATAGTATCTTCATCTAAATCTTTCCAAGATATATTTTCTTCCTTCATCCGTATTACTACATACTCACCAAAGGTCGGTTCATATTTTATACTCATGTGGACCCACCCGAACTCGAATCGGGAACAGATGGTTAAAAGCCATCTGGTTTACCAGTTAACCTATGGGTCCAATTGTACTCCCGGATGGAATCGAGCCATCATTTGTAGTTTAGGAAACTACTGTGTTCTCCTTTACACTACGGGAGTAAAAAATGATATAAATAGAGAGCGTCAATCTTTCGTCTGAGGAATTAACTCAAAGTCTTTATAACGGACTTCTACCGTTTCTATTTATACTGTACTCTCGGGAGGAATCGAGCCCCCAACTTTTGGTTCGTAGCCAAATATGATATCCGTTTCACCACGAGAGTATATTGTTTGAGCTCTCACGAGGAATCGAACCCCGCTCTTCTGGTTACAAACCAGTTGCTTTACCTGATAAGCTATGAGAGCATTTTGTGTAGGGAATAATGGAATCGAACCATTCTCTATTGGATGTAAGCCAATCATTCTACCGATGAACTAATTCCCCTGTTGAGTACAGGATCGGATTCGAACCGATGAATAATGGATTTGCAATCCACCGCATTAAACCACTCTGCCACCTGTACATATGGTGTGGAGCTATAGGGAATCCAACCCTAATTTCCGCAGTGCAAATGCGGTGTAATCGCTTTATACCATAGCCCCATATTTTTCTTTTACTATTTCATTAATTTTTTCATTTATCAATTCTTTATGCTTATTCATTCGTGTCATTATGTGATGATTAGAACACAGTGGTATTAAGTTTTTTGGTTCATCATTATCATGATTATTATCTACATGGTGAACTTCAACCGAAATATCCCATCCACATATTACACATTCAGGTTCATAGTTCTCAAAACACATTTCCCTATAATGTGGGTTTACTCCAATCTTATTAGGATGAATACCATTATTATCATTTATCATCCTTCTATATCCAGTCTTACCAACTCTGTTATTATACTTCGCTGAACAACTTGAATTACAGAATGTAAGGTGTTTTTCTATGTGAGTATCACATTCTTTACATTCAGTATAATTTTCTGGATTATACATACATCGTTTTTCATGTGGCCCCAAATTTGCCTTTTGGTATTTTTTATCACAATACGAACATACCGTATATTGCTCATCTTTCTTATGAACCCATTTAGAATGATTAGCTATTTGTGGATGACTTTCAGTTTCATATCCACAGTTTTTTACTTTACATTTATACACATCAATTCTCCTATATTATCTTCTATAATAAATATAAGGAGAACGAGTTTTTCGTTCAAGTATTTTACTCTCCATAATATTTTATTGTAGCCCGACGGAGTACTGACCTCCGGTTCCTGGAGTGAAAGTCCAGTGTCCTATCCATTAGACGACCGGGCCATTTATGGTAAACAAATTGTCAAAAAACTTTTAATCAAACGAACTTTAGTCGTTTCATTATTTTCTTATACCAACTGGAGTTAATTGCTTTGTTAAACTCTTTAGTTAGGCTGTAATTTTTATTAGTTCTCTTATCTTTCATTTTCTTATCTCATCATTTCAATTAACACCTAAATATACAAACAATAATTCATAAAGTCAAGTGTTATTTTAAAAAACTTTTAGAAGGCCTGATCGGAGTTGAACCGATAATATGAGATTCAAAATCTCATGTGATACCATTTCACCACAAGCCCATATATTGCATCTCCACTAAGACTCGAACTCAGACTAACGGATTTGGAATCCGTAATGCTACCAATTACACCATAGAGATATTTGCTCACCCACCTGGATTCGAACCAGGAAGATCTGATTAACAATCAGACATGATACCATTTCATCATGGGTGAATATGCTTTAATAATACAAACAATAATTCATAAAGTCAAGTCTTTTTCTTTCATAAAAACAAAAAGGGTGAAACCTTTTGAGTCTCACCCTTTTCTTTATATGCTATTGTAATTTTATATATTAAAAGTAATGAGACTACGTTCTCCAATAATCGGCATCAACCTGATGTTCCGTTGTGCAATTATATGCCCGAGGAATCTCAGTGGTGAGTACCGGTGAAAATCGTTTTGATATGTTATTCATATTTCTCATTACTGTAATATATATCATGAAGTTTTGGAAAACGTTCTTTTATTTTTAAAAAATAAACACCATTAAAAAAACGTATATAATCGTTAATACGCGTCTATCTCGTTCTCGTTAATAACACTTACTATATCAGTTCCTCAAATCTCACGTTATCAAGTATCATCCTATAAAAATATTCTCCACTCTTATTAAACCTATTGGGGAACTCCACTAATGGTTGTTGTAATATAACATCACCTTCTACTATAGCTATCATTGTTCTATTATAATTAACCATAACATATAATGAATTAGGATACTTAACAAAGAACTTCTCTTTTCTGGATGGTACATTAAACATTCCATACGGAAACTTGTGTGACTTCCAAGATAGAGAGTATTCTGCTTCTATATACTGTATATCTCCATTCTGTAATGTAGCTATTAAATCAATGTCATATTTATCTGGATGATCTGAAATTTCTTTAATGTTAGAATTTATCTTACCGGCATTATTTTTACATACATCACGAGCTATCTTATCGTGCTTCATTCCAATGTCTGGATTGTTCTGGTAGTATTCTTTAAATTTATTTTTCATCAAATCTCTCCACCACTTCGTTTATCGATATCGGTCTATACTCATGTAAGTCCACACCAACGTCTAATTGATTACCTATTGGATCCGTGTTACCATGAGAATGACCAAATAGATTTATTGCTCCATAGTGATCTCGATTCCAAGTTCTAAATGGATAATGACACATAACAAAAAAATTATCATCCAATTCTAATTCGTTATAATCTTTAATCCATTCAAATTCACTACGTATTGCTTTATCCTTTAAGAGTTTCCAATCGTGGTTTCCCTTAACAAGATATTTAGTTCCATTTAACCTACGAAGTATATCTAAATTATCTACATTATCACCCCAACCAAAATCACCTAAATGATATATCTCATCATCCTTACCAACTACACTATTCCAATTTTCTATTAGAGCTTCATTCATTTCATCTATTAGTTCATACGGTCTATCACAAAACTTTATAATATTTATGTGATTAAAATGGGTATCCGCTGTAAAGTATATCATGACTGTGCCAATTGGAATGGAACAGGTAATAGTTTTTCAAGTTCATCCATGTATTGTAATTCAGTAACAATCATATCAAAAAACTCATCATCTAATTCAAATCGTTTTTTATCGCCTACAACTTTATTGCCAGCGTTTACAAATTCTAATAACAATCCCATATCTAAAATTGGTCGTTTTAATACTACTGTATTCATTTAATTGAATGACTATCTACAAGTGTTTCCATTTGCTCCGTAACTAACTGTGGAAACTTCTTAACTCTCTTAGATGGAACATGAATTAATTTAATACCAGCTTCTATATAGTGTTCCATTTTCATTAATTGTGTTAAGGTCATATTTCTAGTTATAAATGAAAGTCTACCATTTTCTTTTTGAGTAACAAAAATAGTTGTAGCTAACTTAGGAAAATTATTTTGTAACCACTCTAATGTAAATGGTTTATTCTTAAACTTACTAATAAGATACTCAGCTACAGTACCACGAGAGTATACATGGTCACTAACATAGTAAGGTTTATTTGTTTTTAATGCGGACTTAGAAACAAGTCCAGTAGAATACCCATTACCTTTAATATCAAATATCAAATTAGATATTTGTCTTTTCCAAGCATATTCATATCGTGAGTCTGACCTCTTATTCTTTAACGAAACAGTTTTTACCATATCGAATAGTGCTTCAACCATATCATATTGCTTGTCGGTGTAATTAATCATTTATCATTTCTCCTTATCCTGTATCCAATTATAGATGTGTGGTTTTTTATTCATACCTTGATCTTACGAAGAATATATGAGAGTGTCAAGTGTTATTTTATTGTATCCCATTCTACCCTTTCCCACTTATCATTAGAAGTCAATTTAAATGCACCTATAAATATCTGTTCCCATCGGTTAGGCTCTACAAGACTTAACCATAAATGTCCCCTGTCGTGTTGGTATAAATAGTAAGTATTCCCTACAACAGGTTGAAAACTATACTTGGCATTATAGACAAGTTTATTCCATTCATACTCCTGCATCAACTTAATGTATTCTTGTTTTATCTCATCATATCGAGTTTCAAAATACTTATTAGCCGAACCTATTCTTAAATCTTTCCAACTATTAATATCTGTTGGTGTAATAGCAGGTGCTCCAATATTACTACCATAAGGTAATATACCTGGAGTGTCAGCAACATTATCTGGTTTCTTACCCATTTTAAAAATCCCTATGGTCGGTTATACGCGTCCCGTCTGCGACGAGACGTACTACCACTTCTTCTCCATTTGACAAAAAACACCATTACTACATTTACTCACGGTTACATCTTGTATAAGAGATTTTAACTCAAGTAGAACTTCTGGTGGAATTACTATACTTCCTACATCTTCCAAGGCCGTTAAAATAGATGATAACCTTTTTACTAATGTATCCATTATATTTTATTTAACCTCTTTAACCATTCTTGTTCTGCCTCTTTATGATCCTGACCATACGATGTAAGAGTTTTAAATTCTCCAAGCTCTCGATATTCAAGAACTCTTAAAGTATTACTGCTATCATTCCAATAATCTTCTGTTAAAATCGTCTAACTGCACTACCTAACTGATAGTCATTAGGATACTTCTTAACAAGCTCTTTAATAACTTCTATTCGTGACTTCATACTATATCTTCTCCTATACACATAACACAAGGACATACAGAAGTAGAATAAATATCTACATCTCCATATACATCTGAATCATACTCATTGATAAATTCCTGCAAAGTCTTTACATCCGATGTTCCTCCATAAGTGTATAACCACTTATAGAAGAAGTGATTATATTGTTCTTCTGAAATTTCTTCTATTCCGATTGTCATTAATGGTTTTTTCATAGTGTGGGTGAAAGGCCTAACGGCCTAATATAACCTTTCTCTTTTATATAAGTATAACGTTTTTTATGAAACGACACAAAAAAGTGGTGTCAAGTGGGGATAAACCCCACTCAACACTCCCGTTGGGTTTTAGTCCCAGACTACAGTATCGTTCTCACGATTGTAGTTCTTCATCTCTACTATTGACATGAAATCACTTTCCGATACTACTCGGCGATTTCTGCCACCAATAACTAAAGAACCACGAGATATATTGTGCTTCTTAGCAAATCCTGAAATTGACTTTGGATCGATTCCGATAACTTTAGCTGCCTCTTCGTAGGTAAGAAATGATGCTTCTTTTGGTTTACTCATGATGAGCTCCTTATTTGGTTTATAACTTAGAATGTTGATGGTCAACATTCATCTTGGATAATAACTATATACCTAAATTCTCAAAAACAACAAAAACTTCGCACATAATATTCAACCGAATATAGGGAGTTTTATGTCGTTCATAAGAGTTCATATAATCATTATACCTATTTCCTTTCCCCTACACTCGTATATTATTATTTATCTCGTTAGAGATAGAGTAATAGTGTCATGTTTCTATACAACCAAAAATTGACCTCGATATGAAAACCACCTTGACGAGTCTGTCATTATGTCATAGTTCCGCCATTCACGACAAACTACCCCCCCCCCTCTCGACGAGAAATTTGAGAGTTTTTGTAGCTCTATTTTCTGTAACAGGGAAGTCTGTCAAATTGTCTGTATTCATTTATTTTATCTGTGTAACTTACTTACTTGAAGAACTTGAGCTTTTCAATAGTAGGCCACTCAATACTACAAGCCCTAATGCTTCTGTTACTGATATACTACGTAGTGTAAATATATCTGTAATTAACCAGTTCCATAGCCACATTACTGGATATGCATATAGTAATCCTATCATTAATACTAATCCTATACCCATTAATGATATTGTTATTGCTTCTGTTATTTTGTCTGTATTCATTTATTTTATCACCCTAACTCACTTACTTAATAAAATATTATTTAGCTTACCACCGTTGATTTTCACATCACGTACAAGTGTATCAAGTTTTTCATCTGAAGCGTTATCTATCTGATTAGTACAGTACTTTATATAATCAATAGCATCTTTTAATGTTTGTTTTTCTATTTTCGTCATTGTTACTTTATATGTTTTCATTTAATATCCTTTTAGTAAAATATTATTTAGCTTACCACGATTAGTTTTGGGGTTACGGAAACCTTCGTTGTCAGTTAGTAACCCCTCAACCTGTCTATTTTTTTCTGGGTAGTATCCATAGTTAAGGTGTGTTATGAAACGTCCACCTCGTCCAACCTATACCCATTCCTTTAGTAAATGTGGGGTGGCAGGGGGAGAAAGGAATAAACCCCAACCGTCTCAATTACGTAATTACGGTGCCACCCCGAAATCTTTATTTTTTTTTATATATAGTCCCATCTAATTTACGAAGGATTTATGATAAAGTCAAGTGTTATTTCCTATTAAATATATAACCAACTACCGTATGGGTCAGTTCTATTCATGAATGTACTATACTCATGAATGTTTGCTCTTACTGCGTTTACCCCTTTAGTGTATGGAGCCTTCCAACCAGCGGGTTTGTATATGTTCCCTGTTTCTTTTTCTACGAAACATACTACACCACCACCGTCTTGGATTATCTTAAAATACTTTCTACCATTAGTATTAACTGAATATCCTGGAGGTAACATTCTACCTTTATATGCTTCTTTTGCTGAACGATTTAGTTCTTCAATTAAAGTATCCATATCCATTGACATTGTTGATTTCATTATGTTAATTCCTTTCTGTTATTAATGTATAATTCTCAAAATCTAAAAGTTCGGGTTTAATAGATATCCAAACCATGTCTTTACCTTCAAATGAATTCATGTGTTCTCCAATATCAATCACTTTCTTTTTATCTAATGAAGTGATTAGAGCCCTTACAACTTTCATATCGTAATCTGGTCCAACGACCCAATCACCTATGTAACCTGGTTCTGGAGTATCTACCCAATCTGCATACTCACTTTCCATAATTTGTTCAACGAACTTAGTTTCTAATTTTGTCAGTTTCATTGTTTTTTCCTTTATTTGTTAATGATTCTAAATCTCTTTTAGCTAATTCTATATGGAGTACAATTTCATCCACATCCATATATTTCTTATCTGATTTATCTAGTTCATATAGTGCTCGATTCAAATCATCTCTAATCGATTCTAATTTTGTCAGTTTCATTCTTTTTCCTTTTTCCTTACACATGAAGTTACCACCAATAAATGGTAAAGTCAAGTGTTATTTTAATTTATTTTATGATTAAAAGAGAGTTGATAATAAATCTTCTCTATTGATTTTTGAGATTTCTTTCGAAGTTAGCTTTCTTATAGACCCATCTGGTTCTTCATAATTACCCGATCGTGCATATACATCAGACCACCCTCCCATTTCACAATCTTTTATTGGAATTTCTTTTGTTTTTAAATCTCTTACTTGTCGCATGTCGAACTTCATTGTTTTTTTCCTTTTTTCGTTACTTAAATATAATACTAATAATTGATAAAGTCAAGTACTATTTTAAACCTTTGCACGATATTGATTGAATAACCTTCAGTATGTTAATTACTCACCATTCAATTATTGTAAGTACCAATACCGTGTCTAACTTAATTCTTTGAGAGTTCCAAATAGGTAGTCACTCTCAAACCCACCGTCTTTTCAAATACCCGTAAAAAAGACAAAACCACGGTTATAAGATAGATATTGTAATATAATCACCATAATACTCTGAATGTCTATGTTCAACATTATCGAATATTTTTTTAAATTCAACGAATATTTTATCTACATCAACTGTATCTTTAAAAACTGCATAATCTTCCTCTTGTAAATCTACACGAAATCGTTCGTCTTCGATTTCTTTTATTTTGTTATCATATACTAGTTTCATTTTATTGTTTCCTTTGTTTAGAATTTTAAATTACCGTACCACTCATCCCATGATACTTCACGTCGAGTTGGTACATATACTGGTAATGGTCCAGTTTCCGTTTCGTCTAATACATTATTCCACACTCCGAATGTACCATTAATATCATATACTTCGCCAGTCTTTTCGATATAGTCTTTATCAATACTTACTATTTCACCACATGACTCCATAGCCCCAGTAGTATATTCAACACCATTTTCATCAACGCCAATGACTGTTACCTCTGTATCATACGAGTCTATATTCTCATGACGTTCTTCAATTTCAAACCATTTTATATTCATTTTTATTTTCCTTTAATTAATTACGTATGGAGTATTCCATCTTCCAAATCTTACATGTACATACCAACCGACATCAAAATAATCAACCATAGGTTCAGACCTATTGTGATTTCCGACATTCAGTACTCGTATTACTTTAGTGAGAAATTCTAATACTCTACCACTGAAGTCTTCTTTATACCAATACACATTCACATCTAATTCTCTATCTCTGGAATGAGCTTGCTCAAAGATATGATTACGGGGTCTATCTTTCATCACTTCGTTATAATTTCCAATCACATCCATGTTACCTTCTTTAATAGTCAGTATAACACTGGAGTGATTATCTACGGATAGTGAACCTTTAAATCCATATTCTTTAAGTAAGTCTCTCACGAGTGGAGCGACAGATTTCTTTCTTTCTTGTGAGTAATAAGCCATTTGTTAATTTCCTTTGTTTTTGTTACGATGTAATATACTACGGATATATGAGAAAGTCAAGTACTTTCTTAATTTATTTTGAGTTTAAATATTCAGTATATCGCTCGTTGTAATTACCACGTCCGATATTACGATATCTCCCAGCTTCAATCCACGTATAGAACTCTTCGAGTGTAGTAGCTTCAACTGGTGTAAGATATTCATAGATATACATTAATGAATCAGTATATCCACCAGTTGACCTTAACCCCATTAACATTAAATTCCATAGACCTTTATTAATTCGTTTCATCTTAGTTTCCTTTTTCATTTCACCTAAATATACTACTAATATTTGTTACTGTCAAGTCTTATTTTAAATAAACTCGTTATTTATATAAGCAATAATATCATCAGCCGTATCTGTGAAGTCGTGGTAAAACTCATCACCACTCATACCATTTACTTCTGTGATTATTACATCACCCAATTTGATATTCCAATGAACCAACAACTCTTGATTGTTAGCGTCATCAAAGTATTCAAATTCCTCATCATTCGTGAAGTCGAGTGTGGTAACACTTGACGGTATTACTTCTAATTCGTTATCGTGTATTGATACTGAGAGTGCTTTCATTTTGAATAACTCCCGCTTAATTTAATAATCATCGACCAAATTACCAATCCCTTATATGAGTTTTTTTCACTGTATTTTAATCCGTTATACATTTCATATACTTCCCTACTTGTTTTATTCTTTAATGCCTTTCGGATACCTTCACGAGATAGAGTTTTTAATTTAGAGTATTTCATTGTTTTTTCCTTTTCTTGTTACCTTAATATACGACTACTTAATGAGAAAGTCAAGTGTTATTTTAAATAAATGACGCTCTATGTCTTAACCGTTTTAGTCCCGAGTCCCTAATCATTCTAATCCGTGCTCTCGTCAAATCAAATTCTTCACTTATATCAGACAATGACAGACTATTAGCTATTCCAATTCCAAAATACATTTTTAGAATACGTGATTCTCTCGACGGTAGTCCATTTAATAAGTTTAGTAAAACTTTCATATCATACTCAACATCCAATACAGCATCTAAATTATAGTCTGATGGAGTATCATCTAATACACCCAATGGATATACAGTAGAATCTAATGCATCAATTGTCGTATCAGTGTAGTTCTTATATTCTCTATACACATCATCTCGTGTAACACTTGTTTCATGTTTCATCATTGTTTAGTTTCCTTTTTCATTACGTTGTAATGTACTACGAATAAATGGTAAAGTCAAGAGTTATTTTTAAACGTTTTCATCTTCTATTCGGACTTCAAACATTCCACCACCTTGTTTCCATGTGGTTGAATCTCCAATTAAACCTTGATTATTTCCGAATAATTCATCTTGTTCACCCAACATATCATTTACCTTTGACATCACAATACAATCAGTTATAACATGGTCTAATGCCTGTTCTAAGGGTATTCCACCTTCAATCATATCATTGAACCAATCTTCTGGATTCATAAGTGGAACTTCACCATTTACTTTAATTACTTGTCCGTGTTTATACTTCATTGTTTTTTTCCTTTTTTCGTTACTTGAATATACGACTACTTAATGAGAAAGTCAAGAGTTATTTGTAACTAATTTGTGGAGTGGTTTCTTATCGGCTAGTCGGATTTTCACCACCCCACATTTTAACCTACTATCCTAACGGTGAATTAATCATATTAACAGGAAATTTATATTTCTTACCATCAGTAATCTTTTCCATTATAACTGGATACTTCGTAGACCGCGGTTTAAATCCTATTATCTTATAATTATGACCCATGTGAGTAATAACATCACCGAGTGATTTAGTAATACCATGTACAGAAGCATATGTATTAAAGTCAGTAGCTTCTCTAGTCATAACACTCCCATCATTATCAATAGTACTAACGTTTAATTTCAACGTCATATTATCTGAAGTATATGAAGCTCTACCTCGTGTAATCACTACACCATATTTAGTAGCCACATCATCAAGTGCTTTCTCAATATCACTACTAATTAGTTTTACTGTATTTCTATCTAACATATTCATTTCCTTTGTTTTGTTTTTGTTACCCTATAACATACAACCATTATATGACAAAGTCAAGCCTTTTCGTAGCCAGTAATCCTAATAAAAATAATTCTATCTCCCACGCTATGAAAGTAGTTCCAGTACCCTCCAGTGGTCATATTAGCTAAATTAAATACACCTCAAATAACACCCAACCATCAAATAACGACGATATACATAGATTATAATAGACTACATTCATAGGTATATGAGACACTCATTATAGCATACAGTTTGACGTTACCTAATATACAACAAATAACTGAGAAAGTCAAGCTATTCCCTAAGTATTCAGAATATATGAGTAGTGTAATAGCCACGTGCGTGTATCATCCGAGTAGCATATCCAAAAAAAAATAATAAACCCCCCATAATTTACAACAAATAACTGAGAAAGTCAAGCTATTTCCAGAAATAGTTATAGACGAGTATAAAATAATTTACATAATATAATAGTATAATTGGTTTGAGTAGCTAATCCAAGCTGATACGAGTGGGATGAGGGGGTTGGGGCTATTTGATATGGGATTATAGGGGAATTTATTCTTGGGAAATAGCTTGACAACCTCGATAGGAACAAGTAATACATTATTTATATTATGATTATTGTGATATTTTAAAGTGGGTAGTTGTGGGTAAGAGTGGGAGATTCAGATATTTAGTTGTGTCAAGTATTTTTCCACCTAATTCTACACCCAAGTATGAATATAAAAAATAGGTATATGTGTAAGATATTGTCAAGTAACCAGTGTAAAATAGTTTCTATCATAATAGTATTTATTCAATAAGGAAAGTCTTATATATCATACTTTCATCAAAGCACCTCACTCAATTAGAGGAAATCCTTGAACAAACTCTGTCAGCCCACCAACGAGCACATTGGGACGATCCCAAGGCACGTTCAATCATTATAAAGGTTAATCTAAATTCGGTATTATTTAGTGAAATAACCAAAGACACGGTCTTTACTCATAAGAGATTTCAGAATTTATCAGAACTTCGTGGTCTTGTCAATAATACTAATAATATAACAACTAATATAAACGCCTTAATCATTTCATATAGATCGGTTATACTTTGGTCCACTCTATTATTCTCTTTATTAGTTTCTCAATCTTCTCTACTACACCGTGTTTAAGTGTAATATACGCAAATAATAATACTATTAAATGTGTCTTATATGGATTTGGTGGTATTGCTATTTCAAGTGCTATAAATATAGATATGAATACTTGTAATGTAAATTTTATTATACCCTTTATATTTTCCATCTTCCTCTCTCTCTCGCTGTTATTTC
>Ga0257127_1000272_pt1 | contig 49194 bp, 42 predicted proteins | sample SI060_135mmetaG_FD_190152 | JGI IMG/M metagenome (GOLD analysis project Ga0257127, IMG submission 190152) | Marine microbial communities from Saanich Inlet, British Columbia, Canada - SI060_135m | ecosystem: Environmental > Aquatic > Marine > Inlet | place: Canada: British Columbia | collected... | reverse complement strand
TGACCTGTTTTTTTGATTTTTTTTGGAGAGAGATGGGCGGGCCTAAAAATAAAAATGCACAAGAAAAAGCTGTGCATTTTTTTTTTTCGACCCACGTTCCTAACTCGATTCTGAGATATTTTATTGATTTTCTCTGGTTGGAGTGAATTATTTTATATTGTTTATTCTATCACACCAAATAACATCTAAACAGTTTATTCTAGTAATAATTATGTCAATAATTCAAAAAATAAATAATTTACCAAATGAATTGCAAGATATTATTTATAATCAGTATTGGATGGCCAAATTTAATCAAAATGTTATATGTCATTTCAAAATGTTAAATAAATATCATACCCGTATTCAACAATTCTTACATCATCATTTTTTAGCAACAAGTTTAGACACATTTGATAATTTACATTATCATTTTTTAGAAGAAATTAATAAAATGTTACTTAGAATTATTAATGATAAATCTAGTTTTTTATATTTGATTGGAAAAGATGTATATATGAATAATATTAAATCAGATAACGAATATATTTCTCTTTGTAACCAAGAAATTTCTCCAAATATAATGATTGTTGCAATATACGCAATCATTATAAGTAATTCTCATTATTTTGATTATAATACATTTGAACGATTTAAAAATTTATCAAATACACACAAGTAAATGGGTTAATCCAATGTAATTTTACATTGACCAACTGGTTTTTTTATTTGCTTTTTGGTACGTATCTTTGATATTGGTGTATTACTTTTGAATGAAACAAATTTTGAATTATATTCTGTTTCCCAATTGATTGAAGATAACTGGGGATTTATTTTGTATGGTGGTTGTGTTAATAATTTGAACATGGTTCCATTATTTATTTGTATATACATCTATGAAGATTTTAATGTATACAAATATATTTTAATATGTATATAAAAATATTTCAATGTATATTGTATAAATGAAATATATGAAGTTTAATCGACAATCGTTCGTTGAACATATTAAATCGTTAGACACCCCAATTTTTGTGAAATTAACAGCAACGTGGTGCAAACCTTGTCAGGAAATCGCACCTTTTGTAAAAGAATGGTTTGACAAATTAACCGAAAAGAATATTCCATATATAGAAATAGATATTGATGAAAGCATTGACCTATTTGCTATGTTAAAATCAAAAAGAATGGTTCAAGGCGTACCCGTAATTTTATTTTATAACAAAGAGAATGAATCATATATTCCAGATGATAGTGTGAGTGGTACAGACAAAGAAATGATTACCCAGTTTTTTAACTCAAATATGTAAATCATTACTTTAGTTTAGTTTAGTATGAATATTTTTTTTATGATATATTTATATTTATATTTATAATACACAATCAGAATGGATAAAGTAGATTTAAATATAGAAAATTATAATTTGAATGAGATACTAGAACTGTTTAAATTGGATTATGATTTCAATAGCAGTGATTTAAAAAAGGCAAAACGTGTTGTTTTAATGACACATCCAGACAAATCAAAATTACCCAAGGAATATTTTCTTTTTTATACAAAGGCATACAAAATGTTATATTATATATTTGATTTTAGAAATAAGGAAGAAAAACGAAATGATGGTGATGTAAAATACCAGAATTTAGGTAGCGATGAAGATTGCAATGAACACAAACATTTAATTGACACTATGAATAAGAAAGAAGAATTTCATTCGTGGTTTAACCGATTATTCGAAAAGCATTATGATAAAGGTGACAATGAAAAAGGTTATGGGGATTGGTTTAAAAGTGATGACAACATATATAATAACGGTAACAAAGGTAACGAAAATTTTGCGAAAATGACAAATGATATAGATAATATAAAACAACAGCAAAAATCAACCGCTATGGTACGAAAGATGGATATAGAGCAGAGTGTTGGTCATAATATAAATTCATCTAATTTATATTCAAAATCAGTAGATAATTATTCGAGTGGATTGGGTAACTCAGGTATTCAATATAACGATTTGAAACAAGCGTTTCAAGAAACATTAATACCAGTATCAGAAGAAGATTATAGAAATATAAAGAAATATAATAACATACAAGAAATACAGATAGACAGAACGCAAGCAAATACAAAACCATTAAGTGAACAACAGTCATTTGATATTTTAAGAATGCGGGAACAATCAGACAATGAAATTTCCAATAGAGCAGCTTATGATTTATTAGAACAAAACCGAAAAAATAATGAACAGAATGCAATGTTTTGGGGGTCAATAAAATTATTAGGTAATCAAAAATAAAAAATAGTAGAGTTAAAGTGATATTTTTGTATATTGTTAGTATATACAAAAATATGGAGAGAATGAATATATCATTAGGGGCATTCTTAATTATTATAGTTGGAAGTGTTTTATATTCAAGAAAAAAAGATAGACAATTATTAGAAACGCACGATTACGATGATGAGCAAAGTACATTTATGAGAAAAGTGTTGATTGATGAAACACAATTATCAAAAGTAAGCAAACCCATATTATGGGTTCATTTACCTTTCGAAAAAAATGCGAGAAACTGGGATAGTTTTTTTTCAAGAACAAATAATGAAATAAATCAACCATACATATATTTAACAATTAAGAGTATTATTGAGCATAATGCAACAGATTTTCATATTTGTTTAATTGATGATAATACATATGGTAAGTTAATTCCAGAATGGAATATTGATATGACAAGAATAGGCGAACCCGAAAAGAGTAAACCCAGAATTCTAGGAATGTTAAAGTTAATATATTATTTCGGCGGTATGACCATTCCTTGCTCCACATTATGTTTCAAATCATTTAAGCAACTATACAAAGAGAATTCCGATAAAATGTTTTCCATTGAAACATTAAGTAAGGGTAATCTATCAAATAGTATATCATTACTCCCAAACCATTTATTTTTTGGATGTAAAAAGAATGATATATATATGGATGAACTAATATATTATTGGACTCAATCTATGAGCAATACAAATTTCACTGAAAATACTTTCAGTGGGTATTTTGAAAAAATGTGTTATGATTTGGCGATTGAAACAAAACTGAATGTTGTAGATGGCACAAATATAGGAACAAAAACAACAGATAGTAAGGTTGTAATGTTGGAAGATTTATTTAGTGAACAACCAGAAATTAATATAAACAATGATATGTACGGTTTACATATTCCATCGGAGGAAATCTTGAAAAGACATGCATTTGCGTGGTTTGCAAATGAATCAACCGAAAATATTATTACTGGTAGGAATGTAATAAGTCAAAAATTCAAAAAAGTATTTCAACTAAATATGTAAATCATAATACATTATCTGGGGTCGTATCGTAATATATGAAGTAAATAATTTCATATGTTGATTTAATATAGTTAATTTTAATGTCTATAATTATATTCTGTGAATTGCATATTTGTCTAATAATGGTTAGAAATCTTTTATAATTCATAACTCTTTCTAAATATATTTGTTTTGATTTAATGTAATATTCCTTTACCTGTAATATGAAATTATCAACATAATTGTTCATTTGTCCTTTTTTATAACTTTCATTGTTAAAAACGAAACATTTTTTTTCGTCATTGTATGTGGATATATTTTGTAAAAAATCTGTTAAAATATTGATATTAAATTTTTTTTTCATAATATTCGTCATATAATTTAGTGTATAATTTATATATATATAATAGTTATCTTATAAATAAAATATAAAAATATTAATATATATACATTTATGGCTGGTGGATTATTAAACTTGGTTGCAAATGGGAATGAAAATATAATTTTGAATGGTAATCCAACCAAAACATTTTTTAAAGCGAAATATTCTAAATATACTAATTTTGGAATGCAAAAATTCCGCATTGATTATGAAGGGTTACGGACGTTAAGATACTCAGAAGAATCACATTTTCAATTTAAAGTGCCAAGATATGGTGATTTATTGATGAATTCATTTCTAGTGGTTACATTACCTACAATATGGAGCCCAATATATCCACCCCAAGGTGCGGATACTACTTGGAACGGTTATGAATTTAAATGGATAGATAATATTGGGTGTGAAATGATTAAAGAAATATCTGTTACGTGTGGGGGGCAGACATTGCAAAAATTCAGCGGTTCATATATTAAAAATATTGTGAAACGAGATTATGACGAAAAGAAACAAAAGTTATTTGATAAAATGACGGGTCATGAAGCGTCTTTAAATGACCCTGCAAATTCGGATGGTAGAGTAAACGCTTATCCAAACTCATATTATACTGCATCGGAATTGGGCGCTCATCCATCCATTGATGGAAGAAAATTATATATTCCTTTGAATACTTGGTTTATGAATTCAAGTAAAATCGCATTCCCATTGGTAGCGCTTCAATATGCGGAATTATATATTAACGTGACATTAAGACCGATATACGAATTATACCGGATACGTGATGTAAAAGATAATGAAAATTTATTTCCATATGTTCAACCTGACCAAACAAATAATTATATGCAATTTTACAGATTTATTAACACCCCCCCGTCGCGCGAATTACTAACAGATGATTATACAGATAAACGTGTACTATGGAATGCGGATGTTCATATATTATCAACATATGCATTTATATCAGACGAGGAGCAGAAAATGTTTGCTGATACAGAACATAAATATTTGTTTAAGGATGTCCATACTCGTGTTTTTAGAAATATTACGGGTACCCGGAGGTTGGAATTGGAATCAACCGGGTTAATATCCAGCTGGATGTTTTATTTTCAGAGAAGCGATGTTAACTTGAGAAATGAATGGAGTAATTACACAAACTGGGCGTATAATTGGACTCCTTACAATATAGTAATACCCCCAATTGAAGATGGTTATAAATATGATGGTTACAATGGTTACCTTACTTTTTTTGAAAATTTTTATAAGAATGGGTTTGGACCAGCTGTAAATCCAAATAATACAACGTCATCATTAATGATAACTGGGGATTATCACGCAGAAAATAAAAAAAGAATAATAACCGATTTTGGCATCTTATTTGATGGTAATTATAGAGAAAAAAATATGGATAGTGAAATATGTTCATTTGTTGAACCTTTTAATTCATCACAGGGTACTTCGGATTGTGATAATCTTTATCATTATAACTTTTGTATTACAACAAACAATAAGGATTATCAACCTAACGGTGCGATTAATTTAAATAAATTTAATAAGATAGAATTTGAATTTACTACTATATCGCCCCCACTAGATGCGAGTGCGCAAGTATTAACAGTATGTGATGAAGATGGTAATGTGTTAGGTATAAATAAACCAACTTGGAATATTTATACATATAATTATGACCTAGTAGTATTTGAAGAAAAGTACAATATTATTACAGTAACAAATGGTAATTGTGGAATTATGTATGCCCGTTAGTTATACCCATTAGTTGTACCCCCACCATACCCAAAATTAGTTATACCCATCCGTTTTCGTCATCATTCCAGTAGTTCTACTAGTTGGATGTCTATATTTGTACTTAATATTGTCATCTTCATTGAAGAGTAAATTGTTATGTATTTCGCTATGATATGGTTTATCTAATTCATCGTAGTCGTTTCTAATATATGGGTGGCTTGTATCGTCTATCATAGTATCCCCAATATTATCATCACTATCATTTTCAAAATTTTCAAAAACATTGGATGTAGTAATATAAAAAAATAATGCACAAAATAACCCAAATAAAAATATATAGTTTGTTTTTGTAAGACTCATATTCATAATCATAATATATATATATTATGATTATATAATAAATATTTTCTTTCGCTGATTTTATTATTAATTTTATATTATATATTATATATTATATATACATAAAATTATGTCTGATAAAATACAAGAAGGTACAGTTTTAGAAGACCCAGATAAGGTAAAAAAAACGGAGGAAAAGACATCATTTTTGACCCAATTAGATAATACAGCGATACAAACATCAGCAAGGGTGCGAAATAAAGCAAAATATATTAGAACTGAACTAAATGAAGTATATGACAATGCTCAAGAATTTGCGGAAAGGTATGCGAAAAAGATGGAATTACTTATATCAAGGGTTGCTTACGCAACAGTCACGTTAATGATTTATTTTATTCACGCGAGTGCAATATGTTATTTATCTATGTCTGTTAATGTAAATCAAGGGTTGGGGGGTGTAAAAATGAGTGGTCCTCCATTCAAACCCCCCCGTTTTACTATGAATAAATGTCCGGAAGAAGACTTTACAAAAGGATTTTTTGAAAATATAAGAAACTCATTAAAGGAGTTTGGGTTTCCTTATAAAAATATGGTATCTTGTGATAATTTTGCAATGATTAAAGAACCGTTTACATATGTAAGATTTTCCAGATGGGTTTCAAATACAATAGCATTTTCATATTCATCCGGGCGAAAATATTTAAACGCTATTTTTTCATTTTTCTCCGACCCAATCGCTGCATTTTGGATTTTGCCTATTCTTGTTCCGATTATATTAATGGTAACATTACTGTTTGCTCCAGCAACCACGTTGTTTGGTGGATTATTATTAGGTTCCGAAATATTGCCATCTAACTTTTTCGGAATGTTTGCATTTTATAATCCATTCATTATGTTTTTTACCGTTTGTGCATTTATATCAGGTATTATTGGTATACCAATATTAAATACATTTGCAATGTTTGCAAGTGCCTTATTTTTCTTTATGGTATTTCCTTATATATTAAATGACAAATTCATATTCCCGAATGACCCAAAAATGAAACCATATAGTGGTTTTGAATTTATATGGAGAAATATATCTTATAGATGGGAAACTATATTACTAGCCTGGTTTTTAGTAGTTGCAAAAATCACTAAAAATACATTTGACACTAAATCCGACCTACAAGCGACAGTTATTGCAACAGATGGATTAAATGCGAAAGTTATATTTGATAGTGGTTCAAAACTTACGGTAAATACAAGTGAGTTGTCAATAGACCCAGATATTTATTTAACGATAAACGCACAGGTAAAGGTAAATACAAACCCCCTTGGTACAAATAGTTACATTGGTACAATCCGCAATATAACTACAATAGACGGCGAATTAGTTTATGACATATTTGTTCAATCTGAAGGTAAAGAAGATAGAACAGAAACCCAAGTTAAACACTCTGACCTTACACCTATCATTGCTGTGGAAAACGAACAAAAAATACGCAAAAAATCGCGGGTTATTGTAAATTCAAAATCAACAGCAGGTTCAATCGCGTCCATGTTTATTTATATATTAACGTTGGGGTGGGCAATATGGATTACTTTTAGACATTCATCGTCATATGTCGTTTTAAGTGTTCTATTATATGTAATCGAATTTCTAGTAGATTATCAAGTAATACTATCTCTCATTATATTAATTGGGGTATGTTTATATTACGCAATTATATATAAAGATGATGTAGTTGATGTTGCAAATGAAATTAAAGATGAGGCTGAAAAAATAAGCGAAACCAAAAATAAGAAATAAGAAATAAGAAATAAGAAATAAGAAATAAGAAATAAGAAATAAAAACTAATTTATTAATTAAATACGTAAAGCAAATAAATATAATATGATCTATTATATTTATAAAACAATGGGAAAAAGAAAAAATAAAAATAATAATAATAAAACGAACAATAATGGAAATGGTACACAAAATTTACCTTTTGTAAGTGTTTGCACACCAACGTTTAATAGACGTCCATTTATTGAAACAATGTTTAAATGTTTTAAACATCAAGATTATCCTATGTCTAGAGTTGAGTGGATTATTATCGACGATGGTATTGATAAAATAGAAGACTTAGTAGAGAAAGCGAATATCCCACAAATTAAATATTACAAATATGATACAAAAATGACATTAGGAAAAAAAAGAAACCTAATGCACGAAAAATCAAGGGGTTCAATTATAGTATATATGGATGATGACGATTATTACCCACCCACCCGAATATCCCATGCAGTTGAAAGACTTCTCGCGAACCCTAATGCATTGGCATCTGGTTCAACTATTATACACGTGTATTTCAAACATATTAATAAAATAGTAGAATTTGGGCCGTATAGTCCAACCCACGCAACTGCTGGGACATTTGCATTCAAACGTGAATTATTGGACCAAACCAGATATAACGAAGAAGCTTCATTGGCGGAAGAAAAGGAATTTTTAAAAAATTACACCATACCGTTTGTTCAATTAGACCCAAGACATTGCATTCTTGTTTTTAGTCATGACCATAATACATTTGACAAGCGTAAATTATTAGAGAATAGAAACCCAAAAATTACTAGAGATATTGATGACCCCGTTAATAGTTTTGTGAAAGAGCAAGATATATATAATTTTTTTATGAATGATATTGACAAACTATTAGAGGAATATGAATATGGCAAACCTAAATATAAACCGGATGTAATAAAACAAACGATTGAAATACAAAATAAACGCGATGAAATGATGAAACATCAAATGGAACAAATGAAAATACAAGGAAAACGTGTACAAATACAAGACCCAAATAATCCAAATAATACACGGGAAGCAACTATGGGGGAAGTTGTTTCTTTATTTGAAGTTGCCCAGAATAAAGTAAAAGAATTACAACAACAAATTGGTGTCCGTATTATGATTACAGATACTAATACTAATACTAATTCGCAACGAGAAGCAACAATTCAAGAAATTGTTAATTTATGCGAAGTGTCAAGAGATAAGTGTACACAAATGCAAGATGTTATAGTAAAATTACAGGAAGAAAATAAATTTCTAAAACAAGTTATTCAAAATCAAAATCAAAATCAAAATCAACAAGAGAGTGTTAAAAATACTATTATAGATAATGGCATTGCTCTTGATATGTTTGATACAAATGTATGTTAATATATACTTGAAATAATCCACTTGTTCAAACTATTTGTTCAAACTATTCAAAATATTAGAAGTTTTAGAATTATTCGGTGCCATATTATTACTGTTTTGACTTGTAGTAAAATAACTAGTAAATAATAATGAAATTAACATAATTAATAAAATCATAAAAAACATTGAATATAAATAATTATAATTCATTTGTTTATGTAATTCATATCTCGCCCCATCCAAACTAGTTAGGTTATCCTCCAATTTTTTAATTTCATTCTCTTCTTCATCAGAAAAAACATTTTTGAAATAGTCGGAAATCAACTCGTGCGTGCTTTTATGTACAATACTTGATTGTGTAGTAGATTGCATAATATAATTTCAAGATATTATATATATTAATATATAATATATTTATTTGTGTATTTGTGTATTTGTGTATGTATAATTTATTTGTAATTGTAATTCAATGTGTAAAATAACATTAGTAAAATAATCATCAATAGTAAACATCCAAATGTTTGTTGTTTAATTTTATCACTTGATTTATCAATTGAACTCAAATAAAAATATATAATAATTAACAAGATTGTACCGAAACCAATTGAGTAAGTCTGGGAGTGTTCATATCTTACACTTTGTTCTAAATCTTCTTGAGTACCTTGCAATGTTATTAAATCTGGTTTTTTTTCCATAATATAATACTATAATAATAAAAATATACGATTATCGTATTATAGTATTATAGTATTATAGTATTACAAGAACACTAATTCGCAATCATTTTATGTTGGGATAAATATGCCATTGAACAAATGGACAACACCAGAATAATACCATAACTGGTATGGTGATTAAACATATGTGTATTATCCTTTAATATTTGGTTATATTTTGCATTATCAACAATATTAATATTATCGCCATTAAGTTCATTTATTGCTTCTTCAGCGCTAGTAAATTGTTGATTATTTAATTCATCTCTTAATTCATATTCTTTTTTTTTTAGTTCTGAAATTTTATCCATTACATTCTTTATTTTAATTGTTGAGTCTGCCGGGTTTATTTCGTCATACTTTTTGAAAAAATCATATGTTTCATCTAATGTTCTTTTTAATTCAGTTTCTAGTATTTCGAATTCGTCTTTAAAATATAAATATTTACCCTCCGACATTACGTATATCAATATATTATAAAAATATAAATATATATCATATTTATTAATTATATCACATTTACATTTATTAGTAATTAACACACGCCCGGTAATACTTTGTTTGAATTACATGTTTACTTGGTCTTATTATTTCACATACATCATCCGGACGAATACCCATTGCTTGTGAAACTGGGTCAAACCTAGAAATTTCCGGCATTTGTTTCATCTCACGAATATTATATTGTTCCATTAAAGCATCTTTTTCTTCATCCGATAAAATTCTGTGGGGTGGTACAATATGATGGTTTAATATATTGAACTGTAGTCTTTTCAAACTAATAATATTTACAAGTAACTTATTCTTTTCCCATTGTTGTTTTAAGTATTGGATTAAAGTATCATTTGGGTCATCATTGACAATAATAATTAGACGGTCGTTTTCAGTTAATACATTTTGGATATAATAATAATGTTCAATAAGTTCATCCACATTTTTATCTCTTAATGCTTTAGTTGTTTTTCCCAACATTTCATAAAAGTGAACTTGGACATTTTTACATTTATTTGTTTGGTCTTTTTTTTTTAAGTGAAAATCAATCTGTTCATTTTGGATCATTGAATATAATTCATTCATATCAAATAATTGATAATCGGTTGCATCATACCCGGTATTATCTAAGATTTCCAACAAATTTTTCCTACAATTATATAAATTGTTGAAATGATGACTATTAATTGTTTGTTCCATTCTGTTATTATATTATAATATACTACAATAACATTTATTTCAATTTTTACATTAAATAATAATATTAATAATATATAATATTAATATGAGTTCTGGTATACCTATAAATCAGCAAACAAATATCACAGATACCCTTATTCAAGGGTATTGTAAAAATAAATGTAAGTTAAGGTATAATTATCCTGATGTAAATGCTGCGTGTGTTATGATAATAACACCAGATAGCGAGTTAGATATATTAACCCCGAAAAATGGATTAAATTATCCTGGGTTGAACGCAATAACCACCAATAGTGATCTTCGTAATTGGATGAATAACACATTGGGAAAAAATATAGGTGGTAAAATACATAGTTGGACAAGAACCCCAGAATTTAAAACCCATATGAAATCATTTGGTAGAGATACTCCTAAATCAGAAATAGTAGAAACATATAATGATAAAGATGACGCTAAATTAATAGACCACAAGGGAAATGTAGTTAGAATTAAAGAACTTCTTCTTGTTATAATGAAAAAACAAGAAAGTCTAATTAACCCTTCATCTGAACAATCACAACAAACACAAATTCCAAAAAATACATATTTATCAATCAAACTGGATGATTTAAATCAAACACATAGTGTTTCTTTTAATGGTTTGGGGTATAATGAAAATGAAATACGAATATATAGTCCTTCCCTCCATATGTTCAATAACAAAAGGGCAGATATGGAAGTATGTATATCTCACAAACAATCTGGGGGTCTTCCGGAAAAACTATTGATTTGTGTTCCTTTTATGAAAAGTACCGGTATAGTCACAACAATGACTGAAGCATCAAACATGATTAGTAATATATTTTCTTCACACGGTGGATGTTATAAAACCCCTAAATTAACATCAAAACCTTTTAATTTAAATACAATTCTCCCGCAAAAACCTTATTTCTATTATAAAAATGAGAAAAAAGAACATATTGTTTGTTTCCACACAACAGTTGAAAATATTATACCATCAAATATTGACTTATCTATTTTGAATAGAGAAATATCGGTTGATACAAATACCGCACAACAAAGTACAAACCTATTTTTTTCCGGCGAACAACTCAGCGAACGTTCAGATGATGATATTTATATAGAAGTTAAAGTAGAAGGTTTCAACACAATGAACCGTATAAATAATTTAGTAACTGCACAAAATATAATATGTGGGTTATTACTAGGTGGTATTGTTTTTTCGGGTTACAAAATCATTACATCAGGTAAGAAAAAAATGTAAATAAATCCGTAAATATACTATTAATATTATTTAAAGATAATTGTATAAATAATATAATGTATAATATTATTGCGACTACTTTGTTATTACTAACGTTGCCGTTAAAAAACATCGTGGTCAACGCTGTTTGCGCGCCAGGATGTTATGATGGTTGGCCAGGAGATGGCTACTGTGATTCTGCGTGTAATAATGCTGCGTGTAATTGGGATGGTGGTGATTGCGATGATGATACTGCTACTCCAAATTGTAGTAATATTTTTTGTTCTTCTTCACAGTTAGGTGACGGAACCTGTGATTATTTCTGCAGTGGTCCTGAATGCAATTATGATAATGGTGATTGTAATGAAAAATGTGATAACGCAAACGAGTGTAGATTGGATAAGATAGGGGATGGTGAATGTGGGATTTTTGCAAAAAAATCGGATAAATGGTGCGAGTTTGACGGTGCGTTGGTGTGTTGTTCGGACGAATCGGATTTTTCGGATTGTTGTGAACCTAACCCCACAGCAATTAGTATTACTGTGGTGGGCATTTTTTTATTTGTTGCGATTACTTCCATATGGGCTTGGAGACGAAAACGTCGCGATAATACCAAAGATGACCCACCCAAATTTTGTTATAAATTATGGTGTCCTGTCTGTTCTGTAATTACTCATCAAGGATGTGAAAGTAAAATGGATATTTGTATGTCGTATATTTGTTGTTGCTGGTTCTCTGTGTGTTGTTGGTCGCCCAAAGCAGTAGTAGTTGCAGATAATGATAATGAACCTACTAATGTGAATATTCAAACTGGTGTTAATTTGGAAATACCAACTGCAACAGTTGTATCAAATTGTGATTTGGAAAAACGTTAATAATAATGCTTATTCTGTAATATGTAAATAAAAACAATGATATAAATATAATAAAATTTTAAATTTATTATATTTTTGGGAGGAGGATATTATTTTACATTTATATTTTTTTTATGATATTGCGATATGCTGATGAGAACATTACCGAAAAAAATAACAACATTGAACCACTCTTAACTTCTTTAAGACGCATATAGTTGAAACCATGTACATTTTCAAAGATAAAGGGAATTCGTTCTACTATATTTCTACCAATGAAACATAGTATAGCAACGCATATTGTTAATTTTAATATTGTTAATAAATTTCGTATATGGGTATGTTGATTGTCTTTGTCATCATCTTCATCGTTAATGAAACTATAATCCAATATCTTTGCGTTTATCATTCCAAAAATAGAGAACAATACAACAGCATAAATAATTCCTGTAATTTTTACAACTGGGTATAATATATTTTTCATTAATATATTAATATAATACATTAATGTATTATATTAAATTAGTTATATATTGGTAGCATTATGTAAATCGTGTAGTAACGGTTCAACATTTGATGCAACCGCTTTACCGACAGCGAAATCTTTAATTTCACCAACCGTTTCCTCCTCTAATGTGGGTGGGTTATTTGTTTGTTGGTCCTCGTTCATAACTTTCATATCCTGCATTTTTTGGGATTCACTTGCTGATTCTTGTACTACCTTTTCAATGCGTGCATTATTGCTTGAACGTCTAATTAATTCGTATGCAACTAAAAGACCAACTATTCCTACAACAGGATTAACAGACATATAAAATGTTCCAAATACAAGTATAACAAAAACATTGCCATATAAAGTATCTACCATATTTGCAATATATGCAGGAATATCAATTCTGTATGTTATTAAAAATGCGACATAAATTACAAATATGACTGTTTCTAAATTAGTAAATGGTAATTTCAAATTCTTTGCCATAGTATATACTTATTAATAGATTTTTTTTTAATTTAGCATTAAAATTGATTTTATTAAATGATATAATAATTACAACATATATTGATTTAATAATGTCAAAAAATTATATTGGACAAATGGGATACACAATATACAAGGATGAAATTACAAATGAAACTGCTAAATATATTGAGAATGAATTAAATGTGAAACCATTTGTCCCTAAAGCAATGGGAATGCAAAAACCGACTTCATTCCCGGTTTATAGAGAATCAGCAAGTCGTTATTATTTACCCAAGTTTTTTGGAATTAGTAATTTTGGAGATGTGAATTGTAGATTACCTAAAGGCGAAGAAATAAATGCAAAGTTTAATGGTACATTGCGTGATTATCAAACAAGAATTGTTAGTAAGTATATAGATTATGTTAAAAAAAATGGCACCAATTATGGTGGCGGTTGTCTTGAGATCGATACGGGGATGGGCAAATGCAACGGAATAAACACACCTATTATGATGTATGATGGGACAATTAAAATGGTTCAAGATGTTAAAGTAGGCGATATACTTATGGGCGATGATTCTACGCCCAGAAATGTTTTAACACTTGCCCGAGGAAGAGAGCAAATGTATGAAGTAATCCCCCATAAAGGAGACCCGTATACAGTAAATGAAAGTCACATTTTATCATTAAAATGGACTACAAGTAAAGGTAAAAATATTAAAAAATATGCGGTTCGTGATATATCTGTATTGGACTATTTAAAATTGGGCAAAACACATCGTGAATGGTTAAAAGGATATAAAGTTCCTATTGTATTTCCAAAAAAAGAAGTGAAAATAGACCCATATTTATTAGGTTATTGGTTGGGTGATGGTGCGTCAAAGGGGACACTTATATCAACACAAGAATCATATGTTTTAAAATATTTAACGGCGGATTGCTTCAAAAATAAACACCCATCGTTGTATTTACAATATACTGGTGACCAATATGATTATCGTATTAATTCGTTTGGAAAAGGGGGCGGTGCAAGTAAACCAAATGAATTAATGGATTATTTGCGTGATTATAATCTAATACAAAATAAACATATTCCGCATGATTATAAATGTAACGATAGAACTACCCAACTCGAATTATTGGCGGGAATACTTGACTCAGATGGTTCAGCAACGTTCAACGGCTATGATCTTATTCAAAAAAACGAGAAATTGTTTGATGATATAATATTTCTAGCAAGGTCTTTGGGTTTCGCTGCTTATAAAAGCAAATGTAAAAAAAGTTGTATGTATAAGGGTGAAAAAAGAGAGGGCACCTATTATAGAACACATATTCACGGAAAGGGGGTAGATGAAATACCTGTTAAATGTCCTAGAAAAAAGGTATCGCCAAGAAGACAGATAAAAGATGCATTAAATACGGGTATAACTATAAAAAAATTAGAAGTAGATGACTATTATGGGTTTGAAATAGATGGAAATAGAAGATTTGTATTGGGTGATTTTACAGTTACTCATAATACCGTAATGGGTATAGATATTATTTCCAAAATGCGTCTTAAAACAATCATATTAGTTCATAAAGAGTTTTTGATGAACCAATGGATAGAAAGAATTAATGAATTTATGCCCGATGCCCGTGTAGGAAAACTCCAAGGAAAGGTAATAGATATAGAGCAAAAGGATATTGTGATTGCTATGATACAGTCTCTTTCTATGAAGGAATATAATGTAGATTTGTTCAAGTGTTTTGGTTTAATGATTATTGACGAGGTTCACCATATGGGAGCGGAAGTGTTCAGTAATTCGTTATGTAAAGTAGTTACCCCATATACTCTTGGACTAAGTGCGACTATGGAGCGTAAAGATGGATTAAGTAAGGTATTTAAAATGTTTCTTGGCGAAACTATACACGTTGAAAAACGCGATACATCAGAACAAAGTGTATTAATAAAAACATTGCAATATAAGGTGGACGATGACGAATTCAATAGTATTAAATATGACTTCCGTGGAAACCCACAATATAGTTCAATGATAACCAAATTATGTAATTATAATAACAGAAGCGAATTCATATTAGATTATATAAATTACACTTTGCAAGAGAACCCAAAACAACAAATAATTGTATTGGGCCATAATAAATCACTACTAAAATATTTATATGAAGCAATTGGTCATCGTAACATTGCAAATGGGAGTGTTGGGTATTATGTTGGTGGGATGAAAGAAACGGATTTGAAAATAAGTGAAACAAAACAAGTTATTATTGCTACATATTCTATGGCATCAGAAGGTTTAGATATTAAAACATTAACCACATTAGTATTAGCAACCCCCAAAACGGATATTATTCAAGCAGTCGGTAGAATATTACGCGTAAAACATTCGCAACCAGTTGTTATTGATATTGTTGATAGTCACGAAGTGTTTCAAAGGCAATATCAAAAACGAAAAGCGTTTTATAGGAAACAAAAATATAAAATTATTGAAACAAATAACGGCGAAAGTAGTTTTGACATTAAAAATTGGAAGGTAACATATGACCCAAATAATAAAAAGGTACATAACGATTTAAAATTACAGCAGGAACAGTGCCTAATTGATTTGTAAATGGATATAAAGATATTAGTGTATATATGTTATAATGAATAGATTTAAAGATAAATCAAGTATTGTTATTTCAGAATTAGAAAAACGTTTTCCTAGAGTAGAACTTTCTTATGACAAATTGGATCATACGAAAGTTCCTAATTATGATATATATATGTCAATCCCGTATGGTGTAAAGGTATTTGCGTGGTTTACTTATTTTAAAGAAAGTTGTGTTTGTGTGTTGGTTACAAGGCATAATGATAATCAAATAAGAAGTACAGAAATTGTGCCCTGCGTTTTTGACCCATCATTATCCTACAATACATTGTTCTATGGAACCATTGTAAATTATGATAATATACGTTTTTTTTGTATTGAGGATATTTTGTATTACAAAAACAAGAATATTTACAAAATGAAAAACAAGGACAAATTTGATAGTTTAAAATATATTATGGAGAATGAGTTGAAGAGCGAATGTTTTACGAGGAACAATATTATTTTCCAACTTCCTTTTATGACTAGTAATAAAGAAGATATGTATAGTTACATTCATAATCTACCTTACACTGTCTATTCAGTTCATCAGATAACATTAAATCGCTATGGTCGTTCGTATAGTATTATCCCTAAAACCAAAACATATTCTACGCTTGATGGTGGTTTTAATCAGTTGAAAGCAGTTTTTAAAGTTCGCGCCGAAATACAGTTTGATATTTATAAATTGCATTGTTATTATGAAGGTTCATCAGACCATTTTATGGATTATGCATATATTTCTGATTATAAAACAAGCGTAAAAATGAATTCCATTTTTAGACATATTCGGGAGAATGATAATCTCGATTATTTGGAGGAAAGTGATGATGAAGATGATTTTGAGAATACAGATGTAGATAAATATGTAGATTTAAATAAATATGTATATATGGAATGCATATACACACCAAAATTTAAACGATGGATGCCGTCTAAGATTGTTAATTCAAATAAACTGGTTTCATTAACCGATATTGGGTCAATGATAAATAACCATTATTATGTAAAAACAACTGATAATAACCGAAAATACAACAGAGGACGATATTAATAATTTTACAATCCCATTATATTTTTGTAAAAATAATATTAAAGTATATTTAATATTATTTACTATACAATGGATAGAATAGAACAAATGAAAAAAATTCAGAAAGAGGCATTCGAATTATTTACTAAAAAAAATATTGATTACGGAGATGCGTTTGCGAAATATGGGGTTATTGGTGTTTTGATGCGAATAGAAGATAAATTGCAACGTTCAATGTCTATAACAAAAAATGGGGTAAATTTAATTAATGATGAAGGAATTAGAGATACGCTGATTGATTTACATAATTACGCAGCTATGGCATTAATGTTATTAGATGAATAATCGGCGTTTGAAATGCTCTGTTGCAATTTTATTCTCTTATTCTCTTATATTTGTTAGTTTTGAATTATATATTTATCTACGAGTTTTCTTATTTTTCTTAGTCTTCTTACGTTTCGTAGGTTTTTTGTTTTTCTTATTCTTAGTCGTCTTATACTTCTTGCTTTTTGATGATTTATTAGATTTGCGATAACCACCACCCAGTGTTCCAATATCCATTCCGGATAATAGCATCTCTAATTCGTCAATATCTGTCTTCTCCTTCTCCTTATTCTTGCGTTCGAACACCTGATCCGGATGGGTATCCAATTCTACATCAAATGCCTTCACCGACGCGTATGGAACCACATATATCAAAAGGTTCAATTCGCCTGTTTTATCCGGCAGCAGCGGAAGCCGACGTGCCCCATTGTCAAAATCTAAAAGGGGAATCAATAGTTCATTTGTTTTTCTCTCAATCAAATCCCTATCTAAAGGTGGTTGGTTAAGTCGTATTATAATTCTATTTCCATATATAGAATACAATATTTTTGGTTTTGACATTATATATTATAGTATGCAAAAAATAATCATTATTAAATGAATAATCGGCGTTTGAAATGATCTGTTGTAATTTTCTCTCTTATTTCTCTCTTTCTCTCTAAACTACAAAAACGAAAAGGTTGAAATATTTATAATCCATGTATCAGATACATGGATTATAATAAAAATGTTGATTTCACAAAACCAGAGAGAAATAAGAGAGAAAATATCACATATTACACCGACGAAAATAAAAAATATCAGGTTTTGTTCATTCCTAAATCAACGCACCACGCAAAATTTAACATTTATACCTTATTTCTGGCAACAATATATTTTTTATATTCATTGACTAGAATATCCAATTCAGATAGCCACATATTCTCCACAGTTGTACCCTTTACCCGTTCTAATTCGTCATTTTTCTTTGTATATTCTTCATTCATTCTCTCCACATTTTCTTCGCTAACACTGTCCATCGTCATCTTCAACAGATACTTATAATCATCATCATTATTTATTTTAGAATATCCACGAGTAGTCAAATCACCGATAATGTCGTCCTTTTTCCGTTGTTTTAGAAGGAGTGTATCATTTAAAACCTCGCCAATATAACGTTGTTTATTGTATAACACATTCAACTCATTTGTCAACTGTTGTATGATATGTTTTTTGCGGGTATTATACAGTTCCAAACGAACATCATAATAATCATCAATAATATCGTTAACTTTATGATACTTCTTTAATTTTTCATTCGCGTCAAACATATGCATATTTGTGGTGCTAATAGTAGTATATAATTTCAGTAACTTTTCAATACCATTGCACCCATTATCGCACGTATTACTTTCTAGAATTTTAATAACGTCATTATCAGTGAATGTAATCACGATATCAATATCAGTCGTTTTACTCATATCATCAATCTCTTTAATAACAGGCGTTATTTTTTTCCCATTTTTGTCAACATTCGCGGTTAAGTTATCAAGGTGTTGTTTGAAGTCTTCCGTCCAATAACCGACAGGTAATTCAGTTACTCGTATCTTATCATTAGAGATTACATTGTACTTACCGCATACCAAATATTTTGATGGACATTGTTCCTGGATAATACCTTTAAATCCTTCATAATACGGTGTAAATGTCATTGAAGCGCATTCTTCGATATTATTATCCAATTTATTTCTTATATATTTAATTAATTCAACTGGGTTATAACAAGGTATTTCTGTGCTAAAACCAGTTCCAATACCTTTTGAACCATTTACTAATAGCATCGGAATAATTGGTGCGTAATAAATCGGTTCAACCATTTGACCATCATCATCTAAATATTTTAAAACAGCATCGTCATCTGGATTATATATTGTTCTGGTTATCTTATTTAACACTGTAAATATATACCTTTCTGATGCCGAATCCTTTCCACCCTGTAAGCGAGTTCCAAACTGACCATTTGGTGAAAACAAGTTGATATTATTTGAACCGACAAAATTTTGAGCTAGTCCCACAATTGCGGCATTAAGACTTGCTTCGCCGTGGTGATAACCAGAATGTTCGGAAACATAACCTGAAAATTGCGCAACTTTAATTTCTTGGGTTGTTAAGTTTTTTTTGATTGCACTATATAAGATTTTTCTTAAACTGATTTTAAGACCATCCATTATATTTGGTATTGACCGGTCACAATCATATTTCGAATAATGGATCATTTCCTTCTGAACAAAATCGTTAAAATTTATACTTGATACATTTGTATCTAAATGATTTTCGCGGTCATAATTCCCCAACCACACCTTTCTATCATCTGCCCTCTTTTTATTAAATACCATATCGATTGCATCATCGCAGTCGGGATTTTCGTAGTTAAAATATACTATCTTTTTATTTTTAAAATATTCCTGAAATTCAACCCCTGTACTTGTTCCAAGACCCTTGTAATATTTAATTTTCCAACTACCTAAATCGGTTATCCTGCTTTTCCAATTCACATATTCGCCTTCATTATAAAACAATTTAGTGGTTGAATTCTTTTTCGCCTTTAAGATTGGTGTATTCATAAAACCAATGAAATTATTTATTTGGGATAACTGTGTCCACTGACATTGGAATAAATTAATACACAACCCCTTTATATGGGAACCATCTAAATCTTGGTCTGTCATAAATAATACCTTTCCATACCGCAACTTTTTAAAATTATCGTGTGTGTAAACCTTGTTTGTTTCTAGACCTAATATTTTTTTTATCTCAATAATCTCCTTGTTTTCAGCTATTTTTTTTGTTAACTCGCCGCGAACATTGAGAATTTTTCCTTTCATCGGATATACACCGTAAATATTTCGGTCTTCAGAAGATAACCCAGATACAATACCGGCTTTTGCTGAATCACCCTCGCAAAATATAATAGTACATTCAGTCGATTTCGAAGTACCTGCCCAGTTGGCATCAATTAGTTTAGGTATTCCACGTATATTTTTTGCTTTATTTCCATCTGTCTTCTTAGCTGCCTTGGTATCTTTTATTTCACTTATTGCACACGCAGAATCAGCAACCCCCATTTTAGCAATTTTATCAATACATTTATCCGAAATAGTACAACTAGAACCAAATTTATTGGAAGGAGTATTCATATAATCTTTTGTTTGACTATCAAATGATGGATTTTCAATATCACAACGTATAAATACCATCAACTGTTCTTTAATCGCATTCGCATTCACCGTTATTTTCCTTTTTTTCTCTATATAAGTAATCATTTTTTTCGTTATTTGGTTTGTTAGATATTCAACGTGTTTACCACCCTTAGATGTATAAATACCGTTTACAAAACTAATATGGTTATATTCAAATGTTGGGCTCATACATACAGCATAATGCCAACGATCATTTACTTCTTCATATACACGTTCGTGTTCATCCTTTGACCCAATATACAAATCAATATATTGCTGGAAATTTTTCACATTTAATACAGTCTTGTTACAGGTAACTTTTAAACTTTTCTTTGTTGCAGACGCAATATCATATACACGTTTTATAAATAATTGTTTCATATCATTTGTCAGATTATCAATACCAAACCTTTTATAGTCCGGTTTAAATGTAATTTTTGTATATGGTTTTGCGCTACATTTTGTAATCGTTGGTTTATTTATAATGTCCAAATTGTTCTCAAATTGTTGAGTATATTTCAGTTTTCTTACGTGGTCTACCGTTTCTATACTTCCAATTGTAGACCAAATTAATACTAGTTTAAACCCAAACCCATTCTTACCCCCTACAATTTTTTTTTCTGTTTTATCATAATTTGTGGACGTTCTCAGATGACCAAATACCATTTCGGGTATCCAAATATCGTATTCAGGGTGTTTTTCAATATCGATCCCATTTCCATCATTTAGCATACTAATTGTGCCATCCTCATTGATTTCAATATCTAATTTAGTAACTGGATAATGTTTCATATCGGGTTCATTCAATATTTTTTGGTCCATTCTAATAACATGATCACGACAATTGACAATTCCCTCATCAAATAATTTATACAATCCAGATATATATTCCATTTCCTTTGAAACAATCTTATTTTCAATATTATCATAGATATAACATTCTTGATTTACATTCTCGATTGACCCAATATACGTATCGGGGTTATCCAGAATATGTTGCTTATCCGTTTTCTTCTGATATTGTTGAGCTAGTCCCTTAGACATTTTAGTTAATATTTATTACTAAACATTTTACTTTTATATTATTTCAATTTTATGTTAAATCGTACATAATACAATATTTTCATAATATATTATATATATTAATGTCTTATACCAGTGCAAATTATAATGCTTTAACTAATAAAGTAAATGTTATAATCCCCAACACTTTTACCACTATTGCGGATAATGCGTTCTTGAGTGCGACCAGTTTGATTTCTATTTATATTCCTAATACTATTACCAGTATTGGAAACAGTGCGTTCCAATACGCGAGTAGTTTGACTACCGTAACATTTGAAGCGGGTTCTAACCTAGAAACGATTAGAACCAGTGCGTTCCGAGATGTAACAACGTTAAATGTCATTGCTATTCCCAGTAGCGTCACTAGTATTGGAACGAATGTGTTCCTAAATTCAGGGTTAGAATATATTTTCGCCCCTTCGACATTAATTAGCGAACAAGGATGGACTAGTGGGTCTAATGTAAATAATGTTTATGGGAAAGACAGTGTTATCGTTATAAAAAATATAGATGATATTGATGTAACATTAAAGAGAAATTCATTCAATTATGAAATACCTTTAATGAGTGAAAGTGATTATATTCATTTAACTAGGACTGGAACCGTACAATTTTATGCTATAGAACCGACTGGCAATATTGAGACACTTGAGATAGACCAAAATAAATGTATATACACTGGCCCAAGAAATTTTTCTGGGTCTGAAACGTTTCTTTATTATTATACGTATAACGGTGCCAGTAGCAGTATTAAAACTGTAAATATAACCATTGTTGGTATTACTATTACGACCGAAAATAAACTCCAATATAGCACCAAGACGGTTGATTCGTCAGGAAATGTAGAACTAGGTTTTCTAGCAGAGGTTGATACAATTGGTTCATCCACATTTATGAATGATGATACTATAAATATAGTAGTCTTTGAACATAAAATAGATAATATAAGAACTGCCGCATTTAGAAATGCATCAAATTTACATTCTATTATATTTGGAAATGGGGTTGATACTATTGGGGATTCCGCATTTTATTTCACAAATGTTAGTAAAATTACATATAACGGTAAAGACTACTTTATTGATAGTGACACTCTTGAAATCCCCACAAGTATTACTAGTATAGGTGGTTTATTTAATTCCAAAACTCATTTTTATAGCGAAGGTAATAAAATGTTATTACCTTCTAGTGCGTTTGTATATAAAAATTTAAAATTATTAAAATTACCAATTTCGCTTCTTACGATTAGATACGGTGCTTTTAGATTTTCACAAATAACTTCATTAGTTCTCCCCAAAGATTTGAACATTGTTGAATTTCACGCATTTTACGGTAATAATATTCAAAATTTATTTGTTTCAAATAATTTATCTACTCTTTTTTACGGTTCGTTTAATGAAAATGATATAATAAATTATTATGTTTATGATAATTCAAAAAAAGTTGTTTATTTAGGTGATTTGCAAGAATTAACGAAAAGACACGATTACGAACCACTTGTAGTTGCTACAACAAGTGTTGCAAAGTTGACCGAGATTGCAGGATTAATTATTCCATCCGACTTGTTAACATATGCCGAATATATATCGGCTGCAAATTCAGTACAGAGATACAAAACGTTTGAAGATACATCATTGAATATAAAGATACAAAGTGAGACTGATTCATCTATTTATATTGTAGAAAAAACGCGTGGTGGTTTTATTTTTAATTACCCTTATGTATATTTTACCCCATTAAGTAATTCCAATGATACAGATGGTTTTATATATGAAGAAAACTATACTGACATTGAAGATGGAGAACAAAAGGTTAAATATGTAACAGTACTTATAAATATTAGTCCTGTAAATGATGTCCCAATATCGTATAGTGTTGATATTTCTACAAATGAAGATACTAGTATTCAAGTAGACTTTTCTTACAATGATATTGATACACCCATAAATGATTTATCCTATATTATTGTATCCCACCCAAATTCAGGGGTTTTAACAAATATTGTCGGTAACAAACTCGCAATTTTATATACACCTGCTAACAATTTTTTTGGAGATGTAAGTTTTACATACAGTATTAGTGATAACAGTATTAGTGATACACAATTGGTATCTAACGTATCGACAGTAAATATACAGGTTTTTGAAGTGAATGACCCACCAATTGTATATGATATTTCAAAAACAATATTTGAAAATAGTGAGGGATTTAGTCACCTAATAACATATCAAGATATTGATAGTTCAGATAGTACAATTACGTATCACATATATAATCAACCTGAATATGGTAGTGCTACATTTAGTAACAATATATTAAACTACATTCCTGATCCAGACTATTATGGAATAGATAGCTTACAATACTACGTGATGGATGAGGATTTAAGCTCAAATTTAGGAAAAATAAATATAACAATATTGGAAGAGATTTTTACTCCACAAGTATTTGATTTAAAAATACAGACAAATGAGAATGAAAAAATAACATTTAGTTTAAATAACTATATTGATGAGGGAACTATAAACGATTTATCGTTTGTTTTTGTGAATAATGTAAAAAATGGCAGTTTAACTAAAACGGGAGGTCAGACATTTGTATATGAACCCAATTATCATTTTTATGGAGGTGACAGTTTTAGTTATTATCTTTATGCCCCACCACCAAATAACACAGAGTCAATAGTTGCTACTGTCAGTATTAATGTATTAAGCGTACCATACGCTGGTTGTATATTCTGTCCCCCCAAAGTGATTTTTGAGCGTAATAATAATACATATTTCAATGCTTCATGTAAAATACACATTGCCCACAAAAATATTAGGAATGAAGGACGGGGTTGCAATACGTTTGTAAGTCAAACACCAGCTATAATTGTTCCTCCAAAAAATAAATTTTAATTTATTTGAAATATAATATTGTATTATATTATAATGGCTCGTTTCAGCAAAGGTTCAGATGGTAAATATTTAATTAAGGGTAAGAAATTCGACATGGTTCAAGGTAGTCGCGCTCAGGTTATGCACGGAACTGCATACGAAACTACAGGTGGATTAAAAAAAAGTGGTCTATTCCAAAATAAGAATGGACGTATTGTTTCCGCGTCTAAGCACAAATCCGCAAAAAGAGATAAACGACTTGAAAAGGCTGGTTTCAAACCCAAGAAAGGAACATTTAAGGCGTTCAGAAAAGGTGATGCTAACAAACCAGTTAAAATGGGTTCAACTGCCAAACGCGGAAGAAAAGGTGCATCTACCAGACGCAATAGAGGTAAAAAGTAAAAAGTAAAAAGTAAAAAGTTAAAACTTAAAACTTATAATTTATAAATTGAAATATATTAAACATATAGAATTTAATATATTAAAAATAATGAGTTTGGGTTCAATGAATTTAGATACATGTGTTCATGAAATAAAAGGGGTAGTTTCTAAATTTGCCACGCAGATTAAAAACGAGAAGGATGAAAGATATGAAGAATGTAGGATAAATATGGAAGTTATTGAAACACTTCCAATTGTACAATTTTATAAAAGGAGAGTTGCTGAATTAACAAAGGAATTAGAACAATATAAAAAATCACAGAAATCACAGAAATCACAGAAATCACAGAAATCACAGAAATCACAGAAACAAATTACAATTAATATTGAGGAAAAAGAATGTGAAAATATTGATATTTGTGGAGATGAAAGATGTTTTGATTTAGATAAAACAAATGTTATTATTGATTTAGACAACGAATCGGATGAGGACGAGGACGAGGATGAGGAAGATGAAATTGAAATTATTAATATTGAAAATGATAATGATAATGTCGTTATTAGTAATAGAAACCATCCCAAGTCTATGTTTGAAAAATGTGAAAAATGTTCAATTGATATTAATTGCTATAAAGAAAATGTATATATTTTAACAAAAAAATTATCTCCATCGAGTGACGAAGATTGTTGTTTATGTTTATCATGTTATGAATTAAATAAAAATGATATGAAATTAGATGGATGGTTATGTGATGATTTTACAGACGATGAAGAGGAGGAGGAAGATGAAGATAAAAATGAAGTAATTGTTATTGAGGATGATGAGGATGATGAGGATGATGAGGATGATGAGGAAGAAATCAAATTTTCTGAAGAAGAATTAGAATATTATAAATCGGTAAGTGTCAATACGAACAACGAGGAAGAAGAAGTTGTAGTAGAAGAAGAGGAAGAAGAGGAAGAAGAAGAGGGTCAAACTGATGGGGAAGAAGAAGTCGTAGTAGAAGAAGAGGAAGTGGATGGTCAAACTGATGAGGAGGAAGAGGAAGAAGAAGAGAAGGAAGAGGAGGAAGAGGAAGAGGAAGAGGAAGAAGTTGTAGTAGAGGAAGAAGTTGTGGTAGAGGAAGAAGAAGAGGAAGAAGTTGTAGTAGAGGAAGAAGAGGAAGAAGAGGAAGAAGAAGAGGAGGAAGAAGAAGAGGAGGAAGAAGAAGAGGAGGAGGAGGAAGAAGAAGAGGAAGAAGTTGTTGTAGAGGAAGAAGAGGAGGAGGAAGAAGAAGTTGAGGAAGAAGTATTTGAACATGAAATAAACGGAAAATCATATTATGTTACCGACCTAGATAATGGAATTATTTATAGTATTGAAGATGACGAAGATATTGGTTCACAAGTGGGCACATTCAAAAATAGTGTTGCAGTATTTGATTAATAAAAATAAATAATTCTTATAAGTCAATATTATATTAATCCTTTTAGCGCCTTTGGTATTTTTTTATGTTTCTTAAATAACGCAAGCATATCCGTATTTTTTGTTGCGATAAGTGAAGTGACTAAATCATTACTCACTATAATATCCTTATGTTTTAATAAATATTCTACAAATGGTTTTAAAGAACTATTGCAATAATAGTTATGTGTAAGTTCATACAATATACTGCGGTTCCACGCTTCCATTTTCACATTTACATCGAATTTTGGATTATGAATAATTTTATCAAGTTGTTCAATTGAGTATTTTTTTCTTGTTTGATCAGCACCAACACCACCTAGATTTGTATATCGGAATACTTCCCGACTATCAAAAGGCATTATTTTTTTACACGTATCTGGTATAGAACTACGACATATGGGGCAAGTTGGTCTATCGCGATTGCTCTTACACCATCCAATCAAACACCCTTTATGAAATTGATGTTTACATTTGGTTTTCACTTGTCCTGACGATATTCGGTCTAAACATATGGCGCATGTATTATATAATACACTTTCACAATTTCCCGTCTTTTTATTTTTGCGCGTTCCATTTGGGCAACGTTTTTTATTGGTTGCTGTATTAGGCATTTATTTATATATATACATTGGATTAAATATATAATTTTATTATGATATATTTAATTTATCTAAAAAAGTTTTAAATAATATATATATTAAATATATGTTGAAATTATTAAAAGGAATATTACTTACGTTTGGATTACTTCTTATTGTAGATGCGATTTATTTATTTGCAATGAAAGGCAAATTTAATGATTTAGTTCGTAGTATACAATTTGCAAACATAGATTTAAAAATTTACGCGGCAATTTTATGTTACCTATGTATTGCAACTGTTATACAATATTTTATCATTTTTAAAAAAGAATCGGTTAAGACAGCTGGTATTTTAGGAATGCTCGTTTATGGAATTTTTGATTTTACAAACCTTGCTATATTTAATAAATGGAGTATATTTATGTCAATCGTGGATATTATTTGGGGAGGAATATTATTTGCAACGGTTACATTTATAATTAAACAAATTTGAATTCCCAAACAACTTTGAATTCTAATAATACTTAAATAATACTTAATTAATGTATATAATACATATAATATATACATTAATGCTCGTTTTTTTTCAAACCCAGTTATGTAAAATACTATATTTTTTCATTTATTTGTTTAGTTTTTTTGAAAGTAAAATTACATTAATTAAAAGAAAGTTTATTACAACAAATAATATGGAGATATTTTATTATAAAAATAATGAATTATTAACAAATGATAATAATGATAATAATGACGAAAATATTGATTATGATATACAAATTTTGATTGAAAATAGTGAAAATAAGAGAACTGGAAAAGTATGCACTAACTTGGACGATTATGAAAAGTGTAAAATAAGTACTGATAAATATTTTTTAAATATTGAAGTCACATTGGGCGAAGATAACGATGAAACTTCGTATGTTTTATCGCTTGCCAGTCCTATTAATTTTTATTATACCAATTCGAACATTTTAATATATGAGCATTTACATTTCCTTATGAAGAGAACACATAACATTAATATAACACAAGATACACAATATGAAATATCAATTATGGATAGCGAGTTTAAAACATTTAAATTAACGAATGAATACTATATTGTGTTTAGTGATAATTTTAGATATACATTGGTTAAACAAAATTCGTTGGTTAAACACACACTTGATGGCATCACGGATAAAGATGCTCAATGAGTAAAAATAAAACCAACATATTGAAACCAGTATGATTAAAATCTTCCAAACAATCAATATCATATTTTGTATTCATGATAACATCGATGGTGTCTAATCCAAAGTTGGTATATGGATTTTTATGGTGCTGTACATGACACAAAGGTTCTAATATAGTATAATTTATACAATGAGAACTAGCGTATGTTAAACCCCACAATAGAGGTATTTTAATATAAATTAAATGGTGTAGATTAAATATCCATAAAATAAAAACATAGAATATACCTTCGTACCAGAAATTAGAGATAAATTCTATGAGTAAATTTATCCACTTTTTATTTATGGCGCTATTATGATGAATTATATCGTGGAAATCATAAACATACGTTGCTATAAAATGAAGAAAATCATTTTTAGGAATGCGCAATGTTTCCAAATAATCATTGCAACTTATATGATGACTTAAATAATGCGCGTACCACCCCCACATTGCAGTTATTATTAAACAAGTAAATAACCAATAAAAATGTAGAATGTATGTAATAGACGTAATGTATGTAGTTTTATAGAAATTTAAATTATTGCTTTTAATTGTTTCTATATATGACCAATAAATGATAATAAGTATTATCAATGAAAAAAACCATTTATTTAACACAATAGAATTGCGTATGTTCGGAATTCGCTTAATTAACCCCCTTATGTATGTGTTTTTTTCTGTAATTATATTTCCAAATTCATCATATTTGTGCTTGGATTTGTGCTTGGATTTGTCCTTTGCTTTACGCTTAGACACATTTGTATTTTTATTCATTCATAAATAATGAATAAAAATATTTTATTTTTAAAATTAAACCACAATGATAATTCTAATATTCACAACACCAATTACCAATTAGCAATTCAATTTGTTTCATTGCCTCCACTAACTCGCGTTAAATGGTTGCCATGTTTATACATATCTTTTTGTATCATACGTGTATTTAGATTATTTTGAAATTCGCGGTCAACATGTTCTTGAGGATTATAAAATAGAAAGTTGCCACGGTCGGGCATTACACTGCGAACTTCCCACGCAGGTGTTTCAACACGCGATTGAGAAACATGGGAGGGTGTTGTTGAATAATGTAATGTTTGTATAGGTGTAGATTTTTTTTTATATTCGTCCTTAAGACAATCTCTGTTTAATGGACGTGTAATTCCCATCAAATCGTTTTCCACATCTAATGCATTTCCTGCAAAATTTGCACCCCACATTTGTAATCTTGTATGTGGGTCTTCCTGAAATGGCATTGCTGTTCCATTCCCTGGGGTATTTAACATATACCGTGCTGTAAATGTTTCTTCTGTTAATTGTTTATCAACTCGTGATTTATCATATTTAAATCTTGTAAAAGCCATTAATATATATAGTTATTATAAAAATTACATATATTATATTTTTACTTTAACGGACGTTGATTTCCTTCTATTGCTAAATCTTTAGGCATAATTAATTCATTTCTATCAAAAAACCGAATAGTAGGCATATGTATATTTTGAAGAGGGACTGGTACTGTTGGATTTATCAAATTCGTTGCACCAATACCACGTAATGATGATTCTAAATCCACACTATTCGGTGCAATTGAATTTCTAGGCATTTGTGCGGGGTTTAAGCCAAAGTCAGGTAGGAAAGATTGATTATTGTATGTATAATTTGTATCTAATATATTCGTATGAATATTGGTAATGCGTTTTTGCTGAGAAGCGTAATTCTCTGCGCTATTTTTATTTCTCGTAGATGCCATTATGATATATTATTATATATAAATATATTAATATATTCACATAATTTATTTATTTTATATTTATATAATTATATACAATTATGTCAACAACGTTATTACAAAAGACAACAGCAGCAGCAACAGCTTCAACACATTTTCTAACAGTCATTCTTGTTGATTATATAGAAAAAGTAAGTGAAACAGCAGGTGAAAAAGCAGGTGACTTGGTTGATGCCGCAAAGGTTGCTGCAGGTGACTTGGTTGATGCCGCAAAGATTGCTGCACATAAAGTAGGTGAAAAAGCAGGTGACTTGGTTGATGCCGCAAAGGTTGCTGCACATAAAGTAGGTGAAAAAGCAGGTGACTTGGTTGATGCCGCAAAGGTTGCTACATATAAAATAGATTTATACAGCGACAAAATGTACTTGGTCGGAACATTTAATGGACATTTAAAGACAGTAGCCGAAGAAATTGAGGAACTTGAATTACTGGTTCAAGGTGCGCAAGAGGGCACATTTGATGATCGGGCAGATATTATTATAGATAAAATAGAACACGGTGGCGATTTCCACACTCTCAGAGCAAAGATTATTGCGCTTAAAGATTTTAGAGATTTAGCTATGGAAGCTTCGCAACCAAAATCAAAACGACTTATAGAGTACCTTAAAAATACAGCAAATGCCGGACAATTGGCAGTAATAAATGCACTACGCAATGCGTTTGGTTATGCTCCAATAGTGCTGGGTTCTGATATTGATGGCTCTAGTGATGATGTAGAACTAGAAATGGAAGATCTAGATGTTATTCATAACGTGGTAGCTCTTGCATTTGATCCTTTTGATGCTACTAATCTACACAATGTAGGTATTACTCGTCTCGAGCTGAAAAATGAAATAGTAAAAATGTTAAAGATGGCATACGCAGGGAGGATGATTGCTAGTCAAGCAGACAGCAACCGTGAGCTGCAATATCAAATAGATATAGTCAAAGGTCGCGATTTTTTGATGAAACAACTATCTATAGAATATACCGTGATGTTAACAAAAGGCCAAAACCCCGGGCCACTTCTAAATCAAATTGCAGAACTTATGAGAAATGCTAATATAATGACAAGAAATACTATGGACCTGGTAAAAAAAGATCTAGCAGAAATATTACCTCTAATTCCCCTGGATCCGGGTGAGGCACTGAGTGCACGCAGTATGATAACACTTCAACTAGGTAAAATGGATACGGATGCAACTGAACACGGCGGAATATATATGTCTCAAAGGTTTAAATATAACCGTATCCCTCCAATTATTAAAGCGTTAACGATATATGTGCTTTCATTAAAAGGAAGTGATCATTTTAAGAGAGCACAAGAGATAATAACAGAATACAACCAGTATATAGAAGAAATTCACGCAGCAAGGTTGGAGATATACAATATTTTGAGACGTAGGAATTTAGTACCCAATTTAGGCAAGGATGCTGAAGCATACGAGGTATTTATTACCAAAACTATAAATACTTATGTACCAACACAAGCATTCCCCAGTGCCTTCCCAGAACGAATAGGAATGCAAGAACTAGAAAGAATGAATATGAGTAATAATGAACGTAATAGAAATTATAACCCCGGTTCAAATGAAGAAGATCCGGATGAAAAAAATAAGAATAACCAGGTTTTTGGAGAAATCACTAGCGCAATGAAAAAGAGCGGTCGTACCGAAGATGGAAATGGCGATACAATGAATATCACTGGGAGTTACAGGGGCGGTAAAAGAAAACAAACAAGAAAAAGAAGTAGTAAAAAGAGTAAAAAGAGTAAGAAAACGAAAAGGATGAAAAAAGTAAAAAGAACAATGAAAAAGAACAAAGGAAAGAAAGGGAAAAAAGCATCACGCAAAAGACGTTAAATAATTGTAAAATGTGTAAATAATTTCATAATACAAGTGAATTAAAATGTATTATGAAAATTGTATGATTTGGATTGGATTGGATTGGATTGGATTGGACAAAACATTTGATATTTAAAAAATACCAAGAATTTTATTTTGTGTTTTATCTTCTTCTCTTTCTTTTTCGGTAGATTCGTATTGAACTGGGAAAGAAGTTATTTTATCTTTATTTTTTTCACAAGATAACTTTTTTTGGTCATATTTAAAGCAATTACCAACATCATCTTGAATAACAATATCTTTGTATGTATTAGGGGAAGGGTACATATACACCGTTTTTCGGTCAGCACCCAGGGTATAAACAAATAATATACCAATAAAAAAACTAAATAAAAAAAGTTTTAAATCAATCATATCACAAAATCTACTTAACATATTTATAATATATTTAACGTATAATATAAATTTGTCAGTAATATAAATTAACGGGGGGGGTGTAAATAATATTTTTTTCTTCTTAATCTTCTTCTTAATCTTCTTCTTCATCATCATCGTTCCCATTCCCATAATTATCGTCATCACTATCAGTTTCGTATTCATTTGTCTTAGGTCGTAATTCAATTACTTCATTTTGTGGTGCAATGTTCCCTTCATCAATAACAACTTCTTCTAAATCCCCATTATTATTATTACTATTATTATCATCATTATTATCATTATTATTATTATTATTATTATTAGCAAGACCATCCGCATTATTATTATTATTAGCCCCATCATCATCCTCAGCCCCATCATCATCTTCCTCATTATTTTGATTACGTTTTGTTTCTTCACTATCTTCAACAATAAAACTATTAACACTATCTTTTTTTTTGCCATTCTGCAAAACCGTTGGATCTTCAATACTCGCCCAAATATGCTGGTACAATTCAAATAAATTAGGTCGTTGAAATAATTTATATTCAATTGTCCCAGCTCTTTCTTCACCAGTATTAATTTCTCTACTTATGATTTCTTGAAAACTATATCTTAAATTATGCAATTGTTGTTTTTGCGGAAAAACTTTACATTTAATAAGTTCAATATAATCTTGCAAAAGTTGTTGTGTATGTGTTTTAGCGTATTTTTGTAATAATTGAGAGCTTGCTTGTTTTAATCTATTAATTTCGCTAATTTTAGAAATCATCATATGTTCGCGTTCTTTATTTTCCTCAATATTCCCTTTATATAAAAGTAACCCTGTATAAAATTCAGAATCGGTATTGAATTCATCATTCAAATTTTGAAATTCGTTGATTGCTTCTTCTTCGTCAATGAATTCATATGTAAGGTCTGCTCGTATTTTAATAATCTTTTGTCTTAATTCCTCTAATGATTTATTATATTGTTGAATACCATCATTAATATGGATAAAATTCGGAATAACAATTTCTAATTTATCGGGGCACGGCATATTTTTGTCGCCACACATAATAATTAAACGGTTGCCTTTTTTAATAAATTGTGTATTTACACTACGTTTGCAATATATACAGGGTTGCTTAAATTTAGCCAGTTGTTTTTGAATTTCCCCATTATTATCAGCGTATTTTTTATGAATTTTGTCAATTTTATCCTGGCGTTCTTGTTCGTAATTTGATTTATATTCATAGAATTTATTAATCGCTTTTTTTGTACGTTCATCAATCAACATAACTATTTACTAATATATATATATAAATTTTAATTTAATAATAACACATATAGATATATTTATAATAGATATATCTATAATAAGAATGAGTGTAACTGCTATAAAGAAGGTTGATATTTGTTGTGGTTTGGCGTGGGGGGATGAAGCAAAAGGAAAGATAGTGTCGCAATTAGCAAAAAGTAATGCGTATGATTTTGTATGTCGTTGGAATGGTGGGAATAACGCCGGTCATACAGTGTATGTAAAAAAGAATAAATATAAGACGCACTTAATACCAAGTGGTGTATTTTATGGCGTGAAATCAATTATAGGACCAGATTGTGTTGTAAATATCAAAAGTTTTTTTGAAGAAGTGGATTATTTGAACACCAATGGGTTTAATACAGACCTTATAAAAATTAGTCCAAACGCTCATATTGTAACAGATGAGCATATTGAGCAAGATATAAATGAATTAAATAAAGAGCAAGGAACAACTAAACGCGGAATAGCACCTTGTTATAGTGATAAATATAGAAGGGTTGGGTTACAAGTAAAAGATATACCTGAATTGAAAGAATATTTATGGAATGGGGAATTATATGGAAACGTACTATGCGAAGGGGCGCAAGGTTTTTGGTTAGACATAAACGAAGGAAATTATCCTTATACAACGTCGAGTGTTACATTGCCGTATAGTGCGTGTAGTTTGGGGTTTAGTCCAAAGTTGATTGATGATATATATGGTGCAGTTAAAATATATGATACTCGTTCTGGGATTGACCCATTTTTCCCCGATGAATTATTAGACAACGTAGAATTACATAAAATTGGAGAGGTGGGAGAAGAATATGGTGTAACAACAAAACGGCGTCGAAAAGTGAACTGGTTGAATTTGAATAAATTAATATATGCAATAAATGTATCTGGTGTGAATATTTTGATAATATCCAAAGTGGATATATTAGAGCAGATTGGAGTGTTTAAATTATATTATGATAATATTGTACTAACATATGGTAATATGAATGAAATGAAAGAATATATAACATTAAAAATCGGGTCGGAATGTCCAAATGTGTCTTCCATTAAATTTTCAAACAACCCTTACACATCGTATACGATTGACTAATTATTGACTAATTATTGACTAATTATTGACTAATTATTGACTAATTATTGACGAATGGTTATCATCTAAATATTGTATATATATTCGCGCTAATAATACATAGTGTGCCAAATAGTTTTTGTAAAGTAATAACCTCGTTATTTAGAACGACGCCGTAAATATATGACATAACAATCCCAAAGTAAGATAATATAGCATATGTATATGTATCCAACCTAGAAATTGAATAGAACCTTAAATAATATCCGATTAGTCCTATAAATGAATTTAACCCTAAGGACAACGACATACCACTATATAAGGTAGTTTTGCTTATTTTTTCCCATAAGAAAAATGTAAGTACGATTGCCCCAATAAAATATGATAAAAATAGATGGTTCCAATTATTATTCGTTTTTATATTCCGGATTAAATAAAATATAACTGCTTCTGTGAATGCAGCAAGTAATGCGGTAATAATTCCTTCATTCCAATAATGTTCTTTTAAATTCTTACCATCCTTAAATATATTTGCCCGACCATTTGCTCCATATTTGTGCAAGAGTTCGTCTAATTCCGCGTTTGTATTTTCACTATTTGTATTATCTGATTGTGATGAACCATTGATGTCATTTGCAATCAGATAAACACCAAATAATGAAACAAAAAGAATAGGGGAAAAATAAGTTCCCGATAACAATAATATTATAATTGGGTATAAATAAAAGATAGTGGTTGCAATCCCGCTATCTAATAACTGAAAACTACGATATGAAGTATAAACGTGTATAAGCGTAATAACCGACAGCATCAATCCATCAAACGACCTTATTGATTTATATACAAACCCCCAGTCGATAAATAATGCAGAAAAAATAACATATGAAAAGTATCTACTCCATAATTGTAATATTAAATCCAAATTTATTTTCTTGACAATTATAGGGTAAAAACTCAACAATGTTTCGCCAAGTAATTTGCTAAGGATATTCGTAATCATACTCATAATATAATTTATATATATAATGTGAATATTTATATATATATATTATCCAAAAATATCCAAAAATATCCAAAAATTATTGATTGTACAGACGTCTAGCAATTGTTTCATATTCATTGTTAAAAGCAGGTAAGTTTGTGATTGTATTTCTATTTACTTTTTGTGTTGCTTGGTAATTTTTAATTTTGGATAAAATATATTCTTGTTTTTTTCGGTCTTTTATTTCTTCCTCTTCCTTAGTAAGTTTGCCTTTATACTTATATCTAAGAAATAATCCAACTACAACAAAGATGGAAATAGTGACAAAAATATTGTAATAAATGTTGTAGTATTTTTCTTTGAATTCGTGACATTTTTTAAGCGACTGTCTAAAAAAGAATTGCACACCTGGTTCTACTAAATTAGCTCCATAACTCATAATATATAATTATATATTATGAATATTTATTTGTTCTATATTTGTTCTATATCTAAAATTTAGCATTACTATAATTCAAGAAATGTAGAACAAACATATATGATAGTATACCGACTAAAATAGAAATGATTGGGAGCGATAATATAGATTTTGTTTGATACCCAACTCCAAATGGTTTAATACTATCATCGGGGTTAAATAGGAAGGAAGGTTTGGTGTAAATTAAACTAAACATAATTAACAAATAAATAATAATGGTTACACCCACCTTTTGTTGTTTCATTACATAAATAAAATTGGACATATAAGTGCTATATCTATATATATATTACATTTGAAGATTTTAAATATAATAAAATTTTAAATATAATAAATTTATTCCTCGCTTAAATCTTCTCCATCTTCGCCTAAATTTGATAAATCTGCCTCTTCTTGTTCCTGCTCTTCTTGTTCCTGCTCTTCTTGTTCTTGGCCAGTAAATTGCTTTCTTTCTTCTTCTTGTGTGCGAGCATCATACACAAATAAACTTTTCTGTAGACCCTTGCCCCATTTTCCTAATTTATGTAATCTCAAAAATTCATCCACTTCTCCTTCATCATCATTCATACCCTTTAACTTTGCTGTCATCTGGTCTTTTTCCCTTTCTTTAGAACGTAACGTTTTATCCATAATTTGTTCAAAATTAATCGTTTGGTTCTTAAATTCAATTAATAGTCGTTCAATTAAACTATTTAGAAATATTTTGGAATTCAGTTTGCAATCCGCATTTGTAATGGTATCAATGTTTTCTTGAATTATATATAGCAAATATAAGATACTGTAAATATAAATATAAATTTCCATATGTTTTAAATCTTTAGGCAAAGAGAATGAGTTGATCCAAGATATATGTTCATTTAATGGAATATTAATTTTATGAAACATTTCTTGGGTAATAGAATTAACATTATGTAATGTATCCATTTTTTTATTAAAATCCGATAAAATGATAGCATCATTTTTATATAATCCCCAATGTTTAGGAACAACATATGGGTTATTAACTACCTCTACGGTTTCAGTAAAATTCTTAAAGGATTTTATTTTAATAATATTTATTATTATTTTGAACGTATTCACTAATTGTATTGGGTTAGAATCCGATTTATTCTTACTCCAATTTAAAAAGATAGTTTTTAAATTATCAAAGAACATATCATATTTTTGTGATGTTTTCCTTCTCCCTTTGACATTTGGTAATGTTTGTAAATTTTTCGTAATACTATCTTTCATTTTTTGTATTTGATTGAAAATATAACTTTCCATTTTAGAAATTTTGGATTTAAATTTATCTTCTAATTCTGGGGAACCTTCACAAGGTATATCCTTTATCAGTTCATGTAATTTATCAACAAAATTTTCAAATTTAGGTGTTAAATCTTCCTTTACACACATAGCTATTTTGTCTTCGTCGTCATCTTTGTCTTTGTATTTGTCTTTGTCTTTATCCTGTAATTGGCAATCAATTCTATCTTGCATTCTACGCTGTAATGTTTCGCATAAAGACATATTAATATGGGTGTCCATTTTAACAATATTTTTTTTATGAATATACGTTGTATCTATTTTCTCTGGTTGGAACATCTTATTTCCATTGTCTTCATTATTGAGTGATACATTATTATTATTATTATTATTATTATTATTATTATTATCATCATCATCATCATCATCATCATCATTATCATCATCATCTATAATATTTTGTTCAATGTATTTCTGTCTATATGTATGAACGGCATCATTAAGTAGTATAGTATCATAACTATTAGGCGGATTTGGTACAAATTTACGTGTATTTTCATTCGAATAATAACAATTCGGTTTACTATTTAACCGTGTAGTATTTAACATATTATTAATTTCTCGTGATTGGTCAATGTATGAATCATATGACCTATTATTTTCACGGAAATACGCATCAACAGTTGAATGATTAGACATACAACAAGTATTATTTTTATGTATTTTATTTCCAATAAAATGTAATTCTTCCTTTGAAACAGTATTGTGCATTTCATATAGGATATAATAGGATAACTCAATTATTTTTGATGTAGCAATCATTCTATTTTCAAATGACATGTACGGTTCTTTAATTTTGGTAGATAATGGGTTGTATGATGGTAATTTAATATTACCTTGATATGGCATAAACAATTTATAATTGAATGACCCTTTATATTGAACATCAACTTGTTTTTCAACAGCAGTTTTTCTCTCTGATAAAAATCGGTTTATATCGCTTTTAAATTCCCCCCTAGCTAATTTTACAATATATGGTTTTAAAGTAGTAACAACTTCTTCAACTTTCATAGAATTAATAAGTTCATTCAACTTCAACTCTTTAAAGACACATACAACAAATTCAACCGTTTTCATATTCGTTTCATCGTATAGTGGGAACCCAAATATAAATGGAATACACGACCCCGAGTATCTAATTACCGAAATATCAAATATTTGCAATTGAATATTTATTACAATGGCAGCCATAGATAAAACAACTTTCGCAATCTCTGCTTTTTCTTGCAATGCAGGACTTCTGTTGTAAAAGTTAAGTATTTTAATGACAATTTCAACTTTATTTTCTAATATAATACCTGTGAAATTTTCACTTTTCGACAATAATGTATATATATCATTTGCATCTGTTGAAGTAAACATAACATTATCATCTTTGTCCTTTGAAGTAGTTTCAATTAATTTGTTTTTAAATTCTTCGTAATTTTCTAATTCGGAAACAGATAATTCAAATTCGTCATCATCTGTTGGTTCCTCGGGTTCCAATACTGCGTGAGTAGTGATTTTAGAACCACCCTCAGTATACCCTTCATCAAAACTATAATCAATATCGCATATTTTATAACCAGACCCAGATTTTGCATCAACCCAAAAACCACCATCATCGCTTAATTCGCCTTGTGTATTTTTTATTCTCTCTAATTCTCTGGTATAGTTTCCACCCTGGCCTACAAACGCGTTCGCCAATTCATATAGAAATAATGGCAAAATTGCCTGGTTTGTGTCTTTGCAATATAACATATATTTATTTTCCGAAATAGCGTCAGAATTAGAACTATTTGGTTTCCTAAGGAATTTATTAACAAACATAATAATCTCTTGTTGTTTGGTTGCAAAATCTTCATTCCCTAATATTTGGTCACGCATCGAATGAAGCGGGCTAATAATAGACATATCTTGAAAGTTATAGAAATTAGATATTCGGTTTGCTTTGTCCGAATATTTATATAATAATTTATTATTCAACACTTGTTGTCTTCTCAATTTCTCTCCCATATGAGAGATCAATAATTTGAGTTCTGTCTCCTTTTTGGAATAAACATGTTTAAATTCCAGTATCATTTGATCGACAAATACCTTGTTTATTTTCTCTCTTTTCTCTCGGGTAGATAAACAATCAGAACCATTAGATGAAATGTTGCCATCGTAACCACAATCAATTGTTTGTGGACATCTATTCCCATCCATAAGTAGAGAGAAATTATTCATATGTTGTGATGTTGCCTCCTCGTCTAATACCCATCTTCTATTTATTCTTTTGTATATTCTGATAGAAACTAATTCATCATCATATAGTTCTAATAATGCATAATCACCATTGCTAATCATCCTTTTACCATTTATAATTGTTTTTGCCATATCAAGCGCACCATCTTCATCCAAGTTGTGTACTTCCTTCATTTTTTCGGACAAATACGTTTCGAATTGTTCATTTGTCATATTTTTCTTTTCATCCGCATAAATATGCATAGCGTCATAATATGTATCATCAAATTCTTTATCATATTGTATGTCCTTATCATTATCGTCTTCTAATTCTTCTTCCGAAATATATTTCTTCGACAATTTAATATTTATCTCACATTTACCCGAACCATAATTTACAGAATTGCCATTTTCATTATTACCATTCAAAGAACCTAAATATGTTTTGTAATTTTCCATCATACTTTCAAAATTGTCATTCACAAGTGAAGCGTTTCCATATGATATTAAATGTGTTAGAAATCTTAAATTGTCTATACTATTCGCGTGTGTAATAAAGGATGAATTTGTAAATTGTCTTTCAATAAATTCGGATGTAGTGTCGTCATTTTTAGAATACGTTGCAATATCTTCAGGTTTAACAATAAGGCCTTTATCTAAGAATATAACGAATGCATTATAATAATCTTTATTACTAGAGTTTGGGTGTTTTTTTTTATACATTTTTTTCCAATTTTCATCTATATCAAGTTCCTTTGGTTCTTCTTGCAGTAGTTGCCGTTTATTAGTGTTATTTGTTCCATCTATACCATCAAACCGTATCAGTTGTTCACGCAAATACGTTTTAACTAATAAATCGGTTAATAAATCATTTTCTTCTTGTGTACCTTTTCGTTTATCAAATATATAATTATAGAACGTGTTTTTCTGAAAAATGTCGGAATAACGGTCTTGATTTAAACTGGAAATATTATTATAAATCCTCTTATGTTTATTAAAAAATGAAAAAAAGTCGCGTTTGATAGAATATATTATATTTTTAATTGAAATATAATCATCATAGCTAATATTATCGTGATTGATAGTATATTTTACTAATTCATTTATCGTATTGTTAACACTTAATGTGGTCCTCTCTGAATCTTTAGTAATATGGTTCATATGTATTAATTTACTTGTTACTGGTAGGTCACGTTGTAATAATTCTTTCAAATCTTCTTGCTTTCCCGATTTAATGTGGTGTTTATATTGGTTTAAATTTGTTTCATCCACCTTTTTCTTATTCCCTTTAAATATGATATTATTATTAGTGTCATTAAAAATATTGCTTATTAATTTTCTTTTACCCGATTCTATTATTTTTGTCATTATGTTTATATTAGGTGAATTCACATATTGTATTGAAAACAGTTTTACAGGTAATGTAATGTAACTATCAAAAGTAACTGTTTCGCCACTTAAATGTCTGTCTAATGTATTAAATACATTTGTCCCGGTGGCATCTGTTCGTGATAAATTACCGTTATTGTTAGCGATTGTATTAATATCGTGTTTTGAATTGAATATACTAAACGCGAATTCATCATCAGATGATATATAAGGATTAATCACATCGTCAATATACGTTCTAAATTTTTGCTCTCTTGTTGTTTGATACTCATTACTATACCTTAAATAATTATTTACGTCCGTTATAATATTAGAATTTACAAACATACCACCATCGGTATTATTATCATATATTTTCCTCTGCATCACCCCTCCATAATATAACCATAATGGTTGTGCGTTATTATTATCTAAAATGTTATCAGATATGATAGTATTTGATGATTTTTTTAAGATATTACTAATATTACCATTTTTATCAAAATTCGAAAATTGTTCCCTAAGTAATGTTACACGTTCAACGTATACTTGTACTTCCTTGTGTACCATAGGGGTTCGTTTTTTTAATTCGATACTGTTGATAACACTGCCAATTAAATCATCCAATTGCATTTTCAACCCATACCGCATTTCTTTTGGCGGTACCTTAGAGGTTGTTTCAACAAATCCCAAATCCTCCCCCAAAGTATTATTATCTAATAGGTCATCAAATTCTACATTTGAGTGTTCGCCTTGTTCAACGTGAGGTTCTCCATCGTGAGGTTCATTCATATTATTTGCGTGTTCAACTGATAAATTTTCGTTTATTTCCCCATTATTTTCCCCATTAATCGGTTGCTGTTTTTCTTCAATATCTTCTTCGCCAGTTCTTGTAACTTCATAAATGTTTAATCCATCATTTTGTTTCGTTGTTAATGTTTTTGGTTTTTCTCTCAGTTCTATTTTATCAATATTATATTCCTCTTTTAATCCAGAATATTCAAAGTCTAAATAAATATAACTTTCGTCTGGGTGTAATTTTATTTCTATCATATCACGCTCTTTACTTACTATTTCTCCAACAACAATAAATGGCACATCTCCTTTAAAATATATGTTTATCCATTTTCCTTCAACTAACCCATTTATTTCTGCATACCCTTTACTTTCAGACCGGTGTATAATTTCAATTCCTTTAATTGATTTATCGCTAAATTCGCCATCAATAATATTTAAATTTTCAATGGTAAATTCATCACGTAGTTCCAACCGTTTTCCATCTATATAAGTAATTAAAAATAATTTATTATGCAAACTATCATTTGATGGGGACGTTAATTGAATTATATCTCCGAGATTTAATGATATTGAATTTCTTTCCATTATTATTATACTACTATATAATGTAAATAGAAATTTATCTTCAAATATAAATAAAAAATTTACATCTTTGAAAATTTACACATTTGCGAACATATATCACAACAAATTGTCCCTTACATTGTTTTATTGTTTTATTGTTTTATTGTTTTATTGTTTTATTGTTTTATTGTTTTGTTGTTTTATTGTTTTATTATTTTATTGTTTTATTGTTTTGTTGTTTTATTGTTTTGTTGTTTTATTGTTTTGACCAATTATATTACACAATCGAATACACAAATGAAGATGTAATATATATTTGTATTTGTATATAAAAATTTCAATATATAGATATTATTATTATGAGTATAGATAATCAATTATTAGAAAAATATAATGTAAAATTATATAGTAACGAGCATACAACATATGATATAATTAATGATTTCATAAAAAACAACCAAAATGAACAACCCTTTTATATAATCGACATCGGGGAAATCATAACAGCGTATGAAAAATGGACAACCTGCTTCCCAAACATTAAACCATATTACGCTGTAAAATGCAATCCAAACCCTGTATTATTAACAGTTTTAAATTGTCTGGGTACTTATTTTGATTGTGCGTCTGAAAATGAAATTAAATCAATACTTGAGCTGACGAATGACCCCAATAAAATTATATTCGCGAACCCGTGTAAAATGTCCTCGCAAATTAAATACGCTCGCGCAAATGAGGTGGATTTGATGACGTTTGATTGTGAAGATGAACTATATAAAATCAAATTATATCATCCATACGCGAAATTAATATTACGATTAGCAGTGGATGATAGTAAAAGTGTATGTAAATTTAACTGTAAATTTGGTTGTAAATTTGAAAATATAGAATTTTTAATTAACATATTGAATATATTAAAATTACAATTAGTTGGATTTAGTTTTCACGTTGGTAGTGGTTGTAAAAGTGTTGAAAGTTATTATACGGCTATTCAAACATGCCGATATGCGTATGATATAGCTATTAAACACAATATGAATATTCATATTATAGATATTGGTGGTGGTTTTCCTGGGATTTATTTAGATAACGACCCAGTGAATATCGAACATATCGCAGACACAATAAATAAGGCACAACACGATTTTTTTAGTAGCGAAATTACAGAAAATAAAATTCATTTTATATCAGAACCAGGGCGGTATTTTGTTGAAAAATCTCATACATTAATATTAAATGTGATTGGTAAAAAACGAGAGGTTGTAATGAACGATGATACAAAAGAAAGTGAAGAAACACGAGTATATTACCTAAATGATGGCGTGTATGGTTCGTTTAATTGTATTTTTTTTGACCATAAAATACCAACAATTTTACCATTTAATAAAAGGAATGAACAAAAACTATATAAAAGTAAAATATTTGGACCCACTTGTGACAGTATTGATTTGATATCCGACGGAACTATGTTGCCTGAATTATCGATTGGCGAATGGGTTTATGTTGAAAATTTTGGTGCATATACTACTGCTGCGAGTTCCGCATTTAATGGCTTTATTACAACCGATTTTAAATATATATTGCGAAATTAGAGGGACAATTACAATAAATTACAATAAATTAAAATAAATTGAAATAAGATATATACATTCCATTATTAGCATTAATTAAATATATTCGTATAAGATGAATACAACTATGATTTGCCCCAAAGATTTTATTAGATACAACGCAGGAGGTGACATTGTGAAAGTACACAGTGTTCTTGGTTCGCGTAAAGAGAAAATGTATACACAGATTCGCTATAAAAAAGAAAATTTAGATAAATCGGAGGAGAATGGCAATTATTATAGTGATTATAAATCGGTGATTACCAATAAAAATGACGATGTCATCAGTTATGCAATCCCCCGTTCCGTTGAGATGGAACTTTTTATGGAGGAAAACCCCGCAGCGGATTGTGTTGTTGAAGAATTTGTGGAAGGTACAATGGTGTCGCTATTTTATGACAAAACTTCGGATAATTTATATGTCCCTGAATTAGAAGAGTTAATTGGTAGCGATAATGCTGACAATGCTGGATGGAATATTAGCACTAGAGCTTCTGTTGGTGCTAAAAATTCATTCTACAAGTCATATGATGGTGGTGCAACTACTGCTTCATTTGCAAAATTATTTATTGATTGCGCGAAACAATCTGATCTAGACCTTTCAAAACTTAATAAAAATTTGTGTTATAATTTTGTAATTAAGCACACCGATAACAAGATTGTGAATACAATTCGCACGAATTCCCTATATATTATTGGTGTGTATGAGATTGTTTCTAATCCTGGAAATACTTTTACTATAAATAAAGTTCCTTCCACTTGTGAAACGACTATGTTATCCCACGCTAAAATAAATAGACCTACATTGTTTGATGGTGATGGAATATTTGATTGGGACGATTTACACGAAAGATATAATTTCATTGACAAAGAGGAGTGTAATGTCTTTGAATACAATATGCAAAATAATATTATTCTGATGGGTTATATTATCAAAAACGAAAAAACAGGTAGGCATACAAAGTTGCGCAACCCAGTGTATGAATATATGCGCACTCTTCGTGGAAATCAACCCAAGTTAGAGCATCATTATTTGTCTCTTCGTCAAGACAAAAAGGTGCAAGAATTTATTCATGTATTTCCTGAATATAAAGAGGTGTTTGATGGTTTCTTGCAAAAAATTGTTGAATATACACAGGAGTTAAATAGACTTTACATTCAACTAAATGTTACTAAGAAGGCAGAGTTTAAAGATATTGGCTACGAATATAGGCAACATATTAACGCTATTCATTACAAATATCGCACCGAACTTCGTGGCAACGGGGAAAGTTTGCACACGAATGACTTTATTGAGTATGTGAATGCACTCCACCCATCGAAATTAATGTTTGCGTTGAATTTCAAGAAACGTAAATACGATGCTAATTCTTCTGAACCTTGCTCAACATCTAACCCCAGTCCCAGTCCCAGTCCCAATGCTAAAGCTTATCCCAAATATAAAAAGGCGGTTATTTGTTAGATTTGTAAAAACAAAATAAAAAACATAAAAACGTAAAAAAAATAAAAAACAACAATTACATGTTTTTTATTTTTTGTTTATCAAAATACAGAACAATCAATATTCAGCAAAACCTACATATTAGTTACAAGTTGGTCTATTCGTTACTTTTTTTGGAACAGTATTTCCTCTATTTCTAACCATTTGAAGGCGTGAATTTATATTATTGTGTATTACAGTTCCAGTTTCCTCGTTTCCTCTACTTTTATTTACCTTACCTAAATTATTGGCATTCATTCGTAGCATACGTATACGCATTCCCGAATCCATTCTTGGAATTGGTTGGGGATTTAGATTTAGATTTAGATTTACAGCTACTGGTATACCTAACAATATAACTAAAATACCACCTTTATCACCAATTGTGTTTCCTGTTCCCACCGTCCAACCTTGACCTGAAATTACATTCTGAGGAGCATAAACCGTTGTTACACCAGAGTTAATGAATATATAACTGTCAATGTCTGTTAATAAAGAACCAATTTCAATTGTTACTGTGGTCAAACTCTCTGTATTATAGAATAAATATTCTCCCAAACTAGTAACACTTCTAGGAATAGTAATAGAAGTCAAACTTGTTGCACCATAGAACGTATCATCTGCAAGAGCGGTTAATTGAGATTTTTTTTCAAATGTTACGGTAGTCAAATTTTCCGCCTGGTAGAACGCACCCTCCCCAATACTGGTAACAGAATTAGGAATATTAATAGAAGTCAAATCTGACCATTTGAACGCATCCTCTCCAATAGTAGTGACTGAATTAGGAATATTAATAGAAGTCAACCCCGAAGTATTTGAGAACGCACTAGCACCAATGCTGGCTAATGTGGACCCCTCTTCAAATGTGACTGTAGACAATGCTGATGCATCATAGAACGCACTAGCACCAATACTGGTTACTGTATTTCCTATAGCAACTCTTGTTATATCAGCTACCTGAAATGGTAAATCTTCACTAGTAAGTGCACCAGAGATATCTACATAACTAATATCAGTAGCTGTAGAAAATGTAGTTAGATTTGCTGGTATTATTTGACCACTTACACTGCCTACTACATATGAAAAAGTGCCATATTTACTGAACTGTCCGGTGCTCATCGTTTTTGTTATCGGTGTAGTCGTACCTATATAATTTTCGTATATAGAGTATTGTGTAGGGTTTATCCTTTGTATTTTTATTTTTCCGGCACTTGTATTTAATACTGTGTAATCGCCTTCAGCCATATACACATAAATGGCTTCATCCGCTTCTAATTGTGAGGTATTTTGTGGTTCATCTGTATTAGAGGCCTTGCGTATAACCATTTTAGATTTTGTTATTACCGAACTAGACCCCAACAAATCGGCTGTCGCCATGATTATCTTAGCAGAAGTGGTTGCTAATTCAGGATTTTTAGCGAATAATTCTGCCATATATACGGTACGTTTTAGACTTTTTACTATATCGTTGTCACCCACATTACCCAAAAGACCTTGTTCAGGCGGTGGTATAGATATTTCTGATGTATCAGAAGGAATTGTAATTATTGGTACGTTATCATTAAAAGTATCCAATTTACCATCTGGATATTTAATCAATAACGTATAGTCATCATTAAATAATACACCATCAACCGCAGAGTAAGTACTATTATCATCAGTAACAATAATCGTAGTCAAACTTGCCGCCCCTGAGAACGAATTTGTGTCAATCCCTGTTACATTATTGCCAATCGTAACTGACGTTAACCCTGACGCATCTTGGAACGCACTATCTCCAATACTTGCGACATTCTCTTGAATAGTAACTGACGTTAAACCTGATGCATCTTGGAACGCACTTGCTTCAATACCCCCGGTGTAATTTTTAATGATTGCAACAGTTGCCCCTTGTAACTTATTTGTTCCATTCGTTAATGTTTCAATGCCGCTACCATCAAATGTTGCTGTTGTCACACCAGTATCTGCATTTGTAGCTAATGTTACTTCACTACTAATAATATTAATCGTAAAACTTTTAATTATATTAAAACTTAGGTCAGACCCATTATTATTATAATCATTTAAGTTAATACTCACATCATAGGATGATTTTGTAAAATAATCTAATGTCGCATTAGTTTTCAGTGTATTACCAGTGATTTCAAATACGTCATTGTGGTTTAATAATGTGTATGTGTACACGCCTGTACTATCTTGGTCAGTTACAGAAAATGTACCAATCGTTGTTCCTGCTTCTTCATTATCAGAAACGGTGTTTGTATTAATGGTAAAATCGGTAGCGGCATCGTTGATGTTAGCAACGTCAATTATAAATGTTTGGCTGGAACTTATATGACCATATGTACTTTTTACAATAATAGTAAATGAATTGTCAGTTTCATAGTCAATTATAGTTGGTCCCGTATTCAGGCTACTATCAGATATGGCTACTTTATCACCTGCATTATTTGTCAATTCATATGTATAAGTTCCATTTTCACCACTATTAAGAGTTGATGTAAATGAACCAATCGTAAATCCAGATGCTCTATTTTCATCAATTGTATTATTAGTTAATGTTATACTAATTGCTTTTTCTATAACAGTTATACCTTCTTTATTGCCAATCATATTAGGTTGACCATCGGTCCAAGGATAACGTGAAACAAGTGTTGGATAAGCGTAAACCAAAGATATATCTGTATTAATGAACGAATTATTAACAATAGTAGTGACACTATTTGGAATATTATAAGAAGTATCCGTGTTACCCTCTGGGTATTTAATCAATGACGAATAGTTATTATTAAATTTATTAAATAATACACCATTAACATCAGATAAGTAATTACTATTTGCATCATCCACATTAATCGTTTGCAAAAGCGCAGCACCTAAAAACGCATCTGTTCCAATAGTGGTGACACCAGAAGGAATAGTAATAGAATTCAAACTTGTATCTTGGAACGCACTACCTCCAATAGTGGTGACGCTCGTAGGAATAGTAATAGAATTCAACATTGTTTTACTAAATGCGTAAGCTGCAATCGTATTGAATGCATCGCCAGCAAATGTTACATTCGTCAAATTTATTGCATTTCGGAACACACCCTCTCCCATACTGGTGACATTTGCAGGAATTGTAATAGACTCTAACCGTGTATATTGGAACGCACCTTGTCCAATCGTCTCTAGGGTAGAACCGGTTACAAATGTTACGGTAGTCAAACCTGTCGCCCCTGAGAACGCATTGTCTCCAATACTGGTGACACTTGCAGGAATAGTAACTGACGTTAACCCTGACGCATCTTGGAACGCTTCCCCACTAATAGTGGTGTAATTTTTAATGATTGC
>Ga0257127_1000256_pt1 | contig 51355 bp, 35 predicted proteins | sample SI060_135mmetaG_FD_190152 | JGI IMG/M metagenome (GOLD analysis project Ga0257127, IMG submission 190152) | Marine microbial communities from Saanich Inlet, British Columbia, Canada - SI060_135m | ecosystem: Environmental > Aquatic > Marine > Inlet | place: Canada: British Columbia | collected... | reverse complement strand
CGTATCAGCGAACCCATAATATTGTTGATGGTCCAGGACAGCCTCTATTTGTGATAGCGTGGGGTATATTAATAATGTTAAATAGCAATAGATAAAAAACGGCGTTTTAAATCTTCAAGGGTGTAATTCATTTATTATTAATACCTTTTAGTCGGTGTAATAATATACTTATATGCAATAATATCATCCTTCTAATATATGGCACTTTCTATGGTATTACTAACTTATATGCTATAACACATCGCATAGACATCGAATCATACTTTGAAGCATCTCCATTATGAGCTATATTTGAATTAAATAATAACGCAGAATTATTACTTGCTTTAATTACTCTTATCGGTTCTTTATCATACTTTATATGAAAATATCCATCATCATCATCGTTACGTCTGTTAATTGCTTCTTTACCAAAGATATTTCTATATAATTCACTGTATTTATTATCTAAACCACTACAATTACGATTCATATCACGATCTAAGTTACAATATATACAAAAAGTATACGATTTAACGTCATTATCATCATAGTGCCAATTACCAAATTGTTCAGCAGTTTGACAAGAACAGTATATTCTTTTTATTTGTAAATCTTTTGTCCATTCACATATAGTTTTAATTTTTTCAAAAATGTATACCCTAAAAAAATCATTATAAGTCAGTGTAAAGTTCCAATGTGGTATATAATATGGATGCCATCCTATTGACGAATGACCATATGTAATTGTTGAAGATATATTAACATTATCTTTATCTTGATTCTCATATTTCAAGTGTGTATCTATAATTTTAACAAGTTTATCGTAATCTTTATCTGAAAGAAAATTTTTAAATACAAATAATTCAGTATTATCTATTACATATTTTTTTACCTGTATATTATGTTCATGGAGGTCTACGTTTTTTATAAATGACATTATATAGATTATATCATTTATATAATAATATGTTTATATGATTTAAAAATATATTCCTTTGTAAATTATAATGGAATTATATAAAATCAATGTAGACAATGATGATCAAATTATATCTGATTCTGATTGTTCCAATTTTTCTGACCTACAATTATTAAACATTAAAAATACATGTATTTTATCCAAAATAGCCAAATATTTTATTAGTCAAAACGGGTTTAATGAAGATAATATGTATATTGTTCTTTCATACAATTGCGATATTCGTGAAAAGTATCGTAATAAAAATTTCATTGATAATAATTCAAATAATTTAAAGTATGTAATGAAAAATACAATTTTTTTAAGTAATGGCGGTCTCGTTTCTTTGTACAGCCGCGAACAAGAACAAAGCTTATTGTTTTATGCTAAAAAAGGAGAGTGCATTTTTATAAACGATAAGAGTGACATTAGTTTTCATAACCGTATCAATAATACGCTTACATTTTACTATTTCAAGGAAAGACCCAATTTAAATTTATGTTATACAAGTGAAACAACAAAAGAAAGAAAGGTATCTTTATCTTATTTAAAACCAAACGAATTTATAACATTATTAAATCCTCTTAAAATTATAAACAATGTATTTATGTTAAAAGACGCCGAAGAATATATAGATAAATATCAACAGGATGATGTGAATATTATAAATAACATAAATAAAAAATTTATTGTATCTGTAGTAAATAGTTTTACTACTCCTACTAACATATATAATATTTCTATTAATAAAGACGAAGATATTAATGATTTTGATTTAATTGATTATGATTCTACCTACAAAAATAAAATAGCCGATCACTATAATTTGTTACTTAAGTATAATAGCAAAGAAAAAGAACAATTAAAAAATTCGCTAATAGAAATTAAAGAATATAGTAATAATTATTTTAATACTTTATCAACTGAACAACCCCAAATACTGTTTATTAATAAGGTCAACTTATCAGAAAATGAAAAACTTCTAACTAACATTACTAATGAATTGTTAGAAAAATATATGAATATTAAATATAACCCTTATTGTTATGATATAGCCATTAACGGTACTGCTCCTTATCTTGGGAAGTCAATAATTGGGGATTCAATAATATGTAATTTTATAATAACTCTTGAAAATGCATCTGTCGATGAGTATATTGTATTAAAAAATCATCACCCAACTTTACAATCTAATCATATTTATCATATTAATCCTGTAGAATTTAATATAATTAGTTTTCATCTAAATCATGCATTTAAAAATACAATTAATCGTTCAAAATACATTGAAATACGAGTTTATCGCACTATTAACCCTAATCAATTTCGGTATGCATTTCAGTATATGAAAAAACCTTTCTATATAAATAATAATGACTCTATTACTAACGAAAGTATATGTCCAGAAATTAAATATACTGTAAATGAATATGAATGTATTACTATATTTGATAAAAATATTTTTAATGTTGAAGATATTCGAAAATTATATAAAAATAGTATCGAAAAAAACAAAAATATCCATTTTCTTTATAACCAAGGATTAACAATATTAGACCATGTCAATAGTGAAAATAAAAACTTATTTAAAATCAGTTCGTACAATATTAATGAATTCTATAATAAACGTCTTTTAAATATCAAAGAAAATATTTGTAATAGTTCTATTACTATAATTAATAATCAAAATTATTATTTTTATGAATTTATATTTTTATTTCAAAACCTAGTTTCAAAAACTATAAACGAACTATATGGTGATAATTATTCATTAAATATTGTAAAATGCTTAGTTATTGGTAATAAATACGATTCAAATGAAGAAAATATGGCATTGTCTTATAAAGAAAAATATTATTGTAACAAACACGGATTAATAATCTATGCTGATATCAATATTAAAGATGAAAATAATATTATAAACTTATACACAAACTATTCACAATATGATTACGATAAAAAATATACAATTCGGTATATAATTGCAGCCGTTAATACTGAAAATGATATAATTAATGTTAATGAGCAAGAAAAATTAGTAGAATATATAAACAACGAATATACATTACTAAAAAACGAACGTTATAAATCTATTTTAATTTATGGACCTCCCAATAAATCTTGGGACCTACCTATATATAATATCCCAGATACTGAAACATATATTAAAAATTTAATTGAAAACATTAGACAAAGAATAATTGAAAAAGAAAATATTGTATTTACGAATGAGCCTTCAAAATTACCTAGTTTTATTCAAATTCTTGAAGAAAATGCTGCTACACATTTTCATACTGATATGCAAGATACTGATAACTATCATATAAGGTTTAATGTAGTTATTCAAAACGCAGAAGAAGGCGGTATACCTATATATAGTGGTATTATGAAACCTTGTCAAGAACGACAATATATTCTTTGTAGATCTGGTTTAGATACACATTGTTCTTCAAGAGTTAAAGGTGATAAACCAAGAATTATTATTTCGTTTGGATTCAATATCCCTATCAAAGATATCCATAAGCATCCAAATATTTTCTATGACTTAATACAAAATTAATAATATAATTCCCATACCAAACTAATTCTGTACTCTTTAGATGGACAATTAAATTTACTTATTGCATGATATGTATTGCCCTGAAATGTTACTAACTTACCAGGTATAGGTTTTATAACTCTTTCTACTTTTGTTTTATCATTTTTTGAAAAAAATATTAAATCTCCTCCTATTGAATTATTTGGATAGGATAAATATAGTATGTGTACTTTACTTGACACACGCCCAATTGAAGAGTCAATATGTGGTGTTAATGTATAACTATTATTTGTATTATCTGAACCAACTATTAACACATTGAAATAATATTCTACTACTTTCTTTTGTTTTATATGTTTATCAAAAAATTCATATATAAAATTCATTTTCTTTTCTTGATAAACGCGTTCAATATCATCAAAATGCTTATATGAAAAATCAATATGCTTATGGTTTTTAAAATGTGAACCATTTATTAAACTATCACTAATTCCATTCTCGTCATATTCCTTTTTAAATTCATCAAGAATTATTTTTGACTCTTCTTTAAAACAAACACTTTCCTGTATTTCTTCGTTATCTTCTAAGTTCCTTATAAACATAATTATGTTTATTGTAATAGATTTTTTATTGTATTTTTTATTATATTATTTATAATAAGATATATAAATAATATTATAGTGAAATATTAATGATACAGAAAATTTATGGCGATTACCTCTGGATATCTAGTGTTGATAAATTATTTGTTGAAGAATATAGAAAGAAATTTGATTCATACTTAGAAAATACAAATAGTATTAAAACTAGTTCATGGGGACAATGCAAAGTTGAGTCTTCTTATTTTAATAATGTGTTTATCAAAAATCATCATGAATTAGATTTTGATTCTATGTTTTCAGATATGCTGTTTAAGGAAATAGAATTATTTTGCAAAGAACTTAATATTAACGAATACAATAAAGATTCTTTAAAAATTCAACAGATATGGTTCAATAATTATAGTTTTGGTGACTTTCAAGAAACTCATAATCACTCTGGTCAACATGCAACGTTTTCTTTTGTTTATTTATTAAAAAACTCTCATTCTAATCTAGATTCTAAATTATGTTTCGGTAATCCACGCTCCAACCTTTTTAGATGTAATAATTTTGAACAATTATTCAATATTGATGAATATAAAACATACTTTATACCAGATTTAAAAAATGGAGACTTGATAATTTTTCCTTCACATATGGACCATTATGTATCTGTTCATAAAAATAAAGATGTTAATCGTATTACTATTACCGGTAATATAGATTTCTCATAAAATTTCATACTCTTCATTAAATAATAGTTTAATTTGTTCTATCAAAGTATTTCTTAACCAGAATGCATATCTTTTGGGCAAAAACTCATTTGTCATTGTATAACCTTTGTTACCTAAAAAATCACCAGATCCCACGCACGAATCAATTAATGAAAAATTAACTCTTGAACTATCGCATAAAATTATCATTTTCGGTATCTTTCCTTCTTCTTTCAATTTATTTATAAATATTAAAAATTTATCGATTTGTTGTCTTATTGATTTTATCTCATTATTTAACTTATTTATTGTTTTGGAGCGTAATGATATATTACTAGAAGAAGAAGCATCAAAATCTATTTCTTCTATATTACTAGTTGATTGGTCGTTCTCGTTTTCATCAAAATTATTGTTTAATATATCATCCGAGTTAATACGACCATACGATATAAAATAATCTAAATCTATATTTAAAATATAATTATTGGTTATATTATTGAAAAAATTAAACGAATTTATATCAGTTAAATTATATTCTACTTTTATTAAATCATCTATATTTATATTTTTATCAACTTTTTGTTTAAAATCAATATGGAAAATAATATTGTTATAATTATCTAACTTTTCTTTTATTATTTCTACATCACTCAAATTAATCATATTTAATTTATTATCTATACCTATGGTTCTTTTAGCATGCGACCAGCAATGACTTTCTGGAACTATCCAAAATAAACCATTATTTTTCTTATATTTTGAAAATATTGGTATATTAACTGATCCTATATCTGTGCTATCATTATCACTATCTATAGATAACTTCATAGGTGTATTCGTATCAGAATGTGAATCAAAAAATAACACACTAGGCAATTCGCTGGTTTTAAAGTTTTTTAATACATAATTGACACAATGATTATGTTTATTTACATTTATAATCTTCATATCATACTTTTTAAAATAAATTTTTTCATTCATAGCTCTATAGTAAAATACTAACCTATCATGTAATTCATAAAATATTGGATAAAATCTCATTAATGATTCTGATAATTCTAACTGCATTAAATAGCAATAACATGTATTTATTATATTCAACTCTTCTTTTAAATCTATGTTTTCTATTATATTTTGAATAATTTTAGTTCTATTTTCAAAGTTGTTAGAACTATATATTAAATATTCTTTTCCTCTTAATCTTACGCACATTTCTCTACACAATTCATTTATTTTATATTCATCATTTTTTGTTACACAATCAATATTATCAAACATAAATTTTTTCTCTAATTTTTTATTATAATGTTCATATTCGTTAAAATTAATAAACTTATCCATTAATTAATAGACATTTAACTATTTATACCAATTTCTTAACATCACATACAAGGACGCTATGAACATGTCGGATTTTATTGAGAATATAGATATTCAATTTGAAGATATCGAGAACATTGGAAAAAATGGTTATGTAGCGGGAATGACTGAATTGATTCTTTCTCGTATTAGAAATCTCGATATTACCAAACGGCCATTGCATTGCACTGATACGAAAAGGGAAATGCATAACATGCTCGTGATAGATATTATTTTATGTCTGCAGTTCTAATTCCGTTATAGAAATACGAATTGCGTTTTGTTGCTCAACTGAAAGAGCCTGCATTAGAATTCTATGAATTTCATCGAATTCGGGTATCTGGCGTTGCCTCAAAATAGTGAATACACTATTATAGAACGTAACTACATCCTGCTTTGATTTTTCTCGAATAACACTAATTAAATCCTGCTGTTTGCCCTTATCTCCTTTGCATTTTTTATACGCCTGAACATATGAAGACATCACTTTCTTTATTTGTTCAGTTGCAAACTCGGGTATTCGTGCGGTATTTGTATTACTCTCTTTGTCTTTCAACTCTTCTTTATTTATGGCAAGTTGTTGTACCCTGACCTGATATTCACTAATAATATTTTTTGTATCAATCTCTTGCAGGTTGTACATTATGTCTTGCAATTCATGCTTAGTGAGCCTATCTGAAATTAATTTTAATAAATCATGTTTACGAACTGGAAAAATGTCATGTAATGTATCTTCGCTGCATGATGATAGCAAATTAATGAAGTTTGATTTGTTTAATCGTTTTATAGCGGTGTACCGATTTATACTCATGGTAGTATAGATGATCAATGTAAATTAATTATGAATAGTATCCGAATTAATTTACTGATACACAAAATATTTTGTGTGTAAACTTTCTATCACAGTTTTTTATCTAATAGGGTGATATTACAACAACCTATATAAAAATGAGTTTATTTTTTACTACAAATACCTTAAGTGTTTACATCTAGATTAAAACATATCTAAAAAATCGAACCGTATCCAATTATATTTATGTATGCATAACTATATTTTAAAAAATATCGTCTAAATGAAAAAAATGAAAATCAATTGAAAAAAATGAAAATCAATTGAAAAAAATGAAAATCAATTGAAAGGATAAATTTAATTATTTTTGAGAGATTTAGTAGTTATTCAAGAAGTTGCACCCTTGAAGATTTAAAATATTTCATAAATATATAAAATATGTTTACATCTACCGCTAGTTCAAATACGGTGTTTTCACGAAACGTATCAAATTCATCAGGCGATACAGTCAGTATTAATTTGTATTATAAACTGGCAAAATATGTCAAATCTATTAGTATTATATTCACAGAATACACAAATGGTAACTTTTATGCAGTGTCTAATATTTTAACTCGAAAGGTATACAATCAATATGCTATTAGACTTAGTAATCTAGCAAAGAATCGAAATAAACATCGTGATTATGAAACACTGAGGCGCAGTTGTGTCGAGAGTCTACATGGTATGTATCAGGCTATTCAGCAATATTCAATCATTATTGATTTGGAAAACGCCCTAGAATCAAGTCAGGAAGCAGAAGATATATTATACGATACCGTGCGTTTGAAAGAATTTATAGCTAATCTAAATAGACAGACGTCTGTATTTCCAGATGCTCGAATTACAACAATTGCGGCTACACTTAAACCCGAATATGCTGAATATATTCGATTGTATGGTTATCCCGAAAGTGGTGTTTTTGATATGGACAAACTAGCAAAAATATTAAAGAGTTTGTTAGTGGTTTATAGGTAACCTTATTATATTATTTAGAACAATGCGTATATCTCGGCATAGATATATATATATATAATAAAGTACGAATATTATGTCTGATAAATTTATTATACCAAAACATTCACCCAATGTTGTAAATACATACAACTATAAATATCCGGCTAGCGGTATGAATGGTATAGAGAGACGGACTGTTACCAAACACGTATGCGTAGATTCCCTATTTCGAAAAAATTATAATGCATCGTTATCTTCTAATTTTAGTTATGTATTAGCTGAGCCTATCAATAACATAGTATCAATGAATGTAACTGCTATAGAATTTCCAAATGCATGGTATACTTTTTCCAAAGATGACTACTCTAATCTTTTCACTATAATTATTTATAATGCACCATCTCCAGCAGATGACCCGTCTCTTGTATATGACTCAGTTATAACGCATGTTATAGAAATACCAGAAGGAAATTATCGGGCAGATTATTTACAGGAAGCACTTAATAATATATTCTCAAATACACGGCAGGGCTTAGAATATATCTATTTTGAGATAGATGAGATAAACACACATTGTAGATTTAGAACCAAAGTGTCTGGAGATGATGAGAAAGAAATATTTTTAGATGATAGTATGCCTATAGATTTTTCATTTACCTTAGATTTTTCGGTATCCGCACAACCAGATAGACCATTATATAAAAATGCGGGATGGATGTTAGGATTTCGTGAAGAAACCTACGATATCGCGGCCACTGTTGAATCTGTTCAAAACATTACTGCACTAAGCTTTGATATTCAGTCGTACCGATGGGTGACAGAAAGCGAATCTAGTTATGGAAGCAATGTTCATAATTATATTTTTTTAGACATTGATGACCATAACAAAAACTTCAATACCAACAGTTTTATGATAAATTCGGAAGATTATGCTTTAGGAAATAATATAATTGGTCGAATTTCTGTAGTTTCAGGTATGAACACAACAGTTACAAATACTGCTAATGATTTTGTATTTAAGCGAAGAGAGTATTTTGGACCAATAAAATTGGAACGTTTACATATAAAATTAGTCAATAAATTAGGAGAGCCCATCAATCTAAATAATAACGATTTCTCATTCGTTCTAGAAATTGAACAATTGTATTCATAAACTTGAGAATATTTAGCAGATATTTGTAAAATACTAATTAATTTAGTAAATTATTAAGTATACACAGTAATATATATCATGGCTACTGAACTCATTGTATCTGCATTTAATGCTGATATTACAATGACTGCCTCTGGCACACTCGCAACTTCCTCTGTTGCCGCAATTTCATCTGACGCAGATGCGGTTCTTACAGTCAGCTTATCTGATATGAGAGATATGTTTCAGTTCCAAACTGACTCTGCTGATGTACTTAATGCAGATGCGACCGATATAAAATATTACTTAGATAAATCCAAATTTCCTACACTAAACGCAGCTAATGCTATGATGGACCACCTAGGTGCTGCGAATCCTATTGCATCTGGATTAGATGCCAATAAAATGATGATTGCACATGATTTTACTAGATACTTAGCAAATGAGTTATTCGGAACGTATCATGGTGTTGATTTATTCAATAACGAAGTTGCATTATTACAGGATTTACGTACTCTAAGCGGTTCTGGAACCGGAAACGTAATGGGCGACATTGATACGTTATTGACAGCTGTTGATTCAACGAGTGGTACTGACGCTGGGTTAGCAACCGATGGTAACAGTTTAAAATATTTGACCAACGCAACAAGTGGAAATGCCAATATTTGCAAATCAATATTTGAACAGCTTACCGCAAATGTTCCATCTCGTTTTAGCGCAATAAGCGCTAGTGATGCAAAACAAGCGCTTCCCTTTGTAGAGGATGATGTCATTAGTTTTAAACTTTCTATTACTCCTGCAACTGGTCAGGAGAACCTAACTAGCGTTGGTGTAATTACCGCTCGTTCATATAAGATTAAACTTCTATTGAAAACTACTGTTGCAAATACAGCAGTTGATGCGAGCGAAGAATAAATATATTTTTCGATTCTACACTCCAAAATATATAATATTTTAGTCTATTTACATGTTCGAATACACATTTGAACATGTAAAGTCGTGTTTTGGCAACACTTACCAAAAAATCGGTGATAAATACGGTCTATAGAGTCCTAGACCATAACCATACCCTCCATAACCATAACCAGGTCCATACCCTCCATAACCATAACCAGGTCCGTACCAACCGCCTCTCCTACCATATCTTCCTCGTCTGCAAGACATTTATAATATTTATTTTCATTTGAAAATGCACCGAAAATATTAGTCACTGCTAAATATGCTTCTATGTGAATATATGTAGTATTTTAATCAGTATATTACATCGATAACCGTTGTATATACTAATGACAGTTTATACATCTACTACTGTACTAATTGCATATGAAGCGACAAAGAGCCAAACCAATAATTATCTATTCAAATTACTTATTCATGAATACGATTCGTCATAGAACGAGAACAAACAGCGCTCCATCATGATATAGAGAGTCTTTTTTAGCACAATATAATATTGTTATATTGTACATATGAACAAAATAACTATATTTCGCGACTTTTTACTAGGAGGCTTATTTACCGGGTTTTTTTCATATATTTCCGGTCTCTATGATGAAGCTCCCTACTTATTGAAATTAGTTGCATTTTTATGGGCGGTACCCCTTATATATTTTTATCTTTTATTCATAGCATGGAAAGGTGGCGATAATGCGGCAAAAGAGTTTACACTTCATGCACTTTTGGGAATATCGGTCACTGTTTTTGCAATGATAATGACATTGCATATTTACAAACTAGGCAGAATACCGGTTGTTATTATTAATCTAGTATTGTTATTATCCGTCATATTTCTTTATATTCAAAATAAAATATATCTATTATAACTTTCACTTTCCAAGAAAAGAAACTAGTGACACTCAGGAAAAATGGACAAAAATAAATGTCCATTTTTAGAATATGGAATGGAAAATGTATTTTTTAGTATAGAAAAAAACGCTTTCATAGCATAATGCAGCAAATTACGTTTTTTTCATTAAAATAGTGACTGCATGATTTTTTATATATTTCATATAAAATGATTTAGGGGATTTTTTATGTTAACATATAATATTAACAATGCTAACAAATAAATCCCATGAAAATCCCATGAAATTTGAATGTATACATTGCAACTACTATACCAGTAACAAAAAAGATTTTAATAAACATTTATTAACAGCAAAGCACCATAAACTAACACATCTAACAGAAAAATCCCCAAAATTCCCCAAAAGTTTTGTTTGTAATATATGCTATAAACAATATAAATCTCGTGTCGGGTTATGGCAACATAAACAAAAATGTAATTTTGATTCGCATCAATCTACCGTAGATAATGTCAATATAGATTCGGTGGAAAATGATAAAAATATTGTATCAACTATGATGCAACTTATCAAACAAAATCAGGAATTCAAAGAATTGATTATTGAACTTTCCAAAAAAGATACTACCACTAACAACAACACCATTAACAATAACAATCAAAAATTCAACTTGAATGTTTTCCTTAATACTACATGTAAAGACGCGATGAATATGTCTGAATTTATTGAAAACATGGAGGTTCAATTTGAAGATATTGAGAACATTGGCAGGGATGGATATGTTACCGGAATGACGAATATGATAATGTCACATATTAAAAATCTCGAAGTTACTAAGAGGCCTATGCATTGTACTGACCTGAAAAGAGAAACTATTTACATCAAAGATAACAATGTGTGGGAAAAAGACAACGATAATACCAAATTTCACAATATGATACAATGTATTGCTCACAAAAATTATGCTATTTTACCAGAATGGAGAGAAAAAAACCCCGATTGTCTGAATTCAGATACCCAAAAGTTTGATTTTTGTATCAAAATGATGACGAATCTTCTAGGGGACGCAGGCGAAGGTCAAATAAAACTGGACAATAAAGTAATTAGGAATATAACAAAGCATATTAATGTTGATAAACAACCAGATATCCTTGAAAACTGATTTATCATTTTATTATTATTATTATTCTTATTTACAATATTGAATAAACTAATAAAAGAAATGGGGTCACTCAGAAAAAATGGACAAAAATAAATGTCCATTTTTTCTTTTTGGGATGGAAAGTATGTTTTTAAAACGCAAAAAATACGATTTAAAGCATCATGCAGCAATTAACATATTCATATCATATTTTGTGACTGCATGATTTTTTTATTATTTTAATGTACAAACGATTTAGGCATTTTTTTTGTTTCATTATTATAGCAAAAATGAAACAAAATGAAACAAAAAAAATGCCGAAAAATATAGAATCATTCCATTGTGTGTTTTGTAAGTTTATATGCAGCAAAAAAAGTAATTTTAATGCACACCTAACCACTCGGAAACATAAAAACACGGTAAATGAAACAAATATGAAACAAAAAAATGCCGTAATAGAGCAAACCGTTTGTCAAGCGTGTGGGACACAGTTCAATAGCCGAACCACTATGTGGCGTCACAAAAAAAAATGCAAGTCAGATGCATGTGACACTGAACATACAGAAACGTATCTATATACACCACCAGATGCGAGTGCAATTATTGAGCTTATCAAGCAAAATACAGATTTTAAGGAGTTGATTGTTGAACAGAGTAAACTTATACAGGAACAAAGTAAATCCATCATTGAATTATCGAGCAAACCAACTACTACGACTAATAACAATACTATTAATAATAACAATCAAAAATTTAATCTCAATTTTTTTCTGAATACAACATGCAAAGACGCAATGAACATGTCTGAATTTATTGAAAGTATGCAAATAAATTTCAAAGACATTGAGAACATTGGCCGGAACGGATACGTTACTGGAATGACAGATATGATACTCTCTAGAATCAAGGAACTAGATATTACCAAACGTCCAGTACATTGTACTGATATTAAGCGGGAAATCATTTACATTAAGGACAACGATGTTTGGGAGAAAGATGCCAATAATGTCAAATTGCACAAAATGATTGGGTGTATTGCCCAACAAAACTATGGTATCATTCCTGCATGGCGAGACAATAACCCAGATGCAATGGATTCAGAAACACCTACGTTCGAGTTCTGTATAACGATGATGAGAAATATACTAGGTGATACTGGAGAAGAACAAATCAGGTTAGACAACAAGGTGATAAAAAACATTACAAAGCATATTGTTGTAAACAAAAATTGATTTAGTTATAAAATAATAGCCTATTTGTATAGGGATACAACAAAGAATATCATGGAATATTGCATTATTTGCGCAGAAGAACTAAATCAAACCTGCCGCAAAAGCGTAAACTGTCCTTTTTGTGAATTTGAAGCATGCATCACGTGTTGTCAAACCTATATTTTGGACCGTGAAGCAAACATATGTATGAATGTAGATAAAAATACAGATGGTACGTTTGTGTGTCAAAAACCATGGACACGGAAATTCATGGTGGAAACCTTTCCGAAAAAATGGCTATCAAATGAATGGAGGTCGATGAATGAAAAGGTCAAATTCGAGCGTGAAAAATCACTATTACCAGCTACCATGCCTATACTCGAACGAAAACGAGAAGAAGCGGCAATTGAACGAGATATAGCAATTGTAGACAAGAAGATACAAGCATTATATGAACAAAGAAGTCAAATAAGACAGCGCTTAGCACCCATCAACAGAACCTCTACTACAGAACGGTCATATAGAGGGCGTCCCTGTCCAGATGACAATTGCCGTGGGTTTTTGAGTTCGCAATGGAAATGTGGTGCATGTGATATGTGGACATGTCCAGAATGTCATATTATAAAGGGACTTACACGCGATGCTATACACACTTGTAACCCAGATGATGTGGCGACCGCGCGCCTATTGAACAGTGATACCAAACCATGCCCTTCATGTACTACACCTATTCACAAGCTTACTGGTTGTGACCAGATGTGGTGCACCCAATGCCATACTGGATTTTCATGGCGAACTGGGGCTATCCAAAGAAGAGTTCATAACCCACATTTCTTCGAATGGCAGCGGAATAATAACGATGGCGTCGCGCCACGTAGGATAGGCGATGTAGAATGCGGAAGAGACCTGGGCGATTCACAAGCACTCATGTCAATCAGAAGATGTTTGCGGGCAATAGATAATGATATAAATAGCGAGTTGAAGACAACTGAAAAGCAAGTTGAAACAATTGTGCGCGGCACTATCCATTTATCCGAGGTACAAATCAACAGATTCCGTACAGATGAATTGGTCAATAACCAGGATTTACGCCTTCGGTACCTAGAAAAGCAAATCAGTGAAAAGAAGTTGAAAAGTGATATTTTAAGACGCGACAAAGCATATGAAAAGAAACAAGATATTTACAACGTTATTCAGGTAGAAGTACGTGCAGTAACAGATATCATTTACAGATTAGAGGCGGAGTTAACTAGTGTAGATAGAGATTCATCTATTGGTAGATTATCAATGAAAAAGAAGGCAATAGATGCATGTTGCTCGCATATTGTCGAAATTCACAATGTTACAGAATATTGCAATAATCTATTCAAAGAACATGCTAAGACATACAACTGCAAAAATTATCAAATTGATTTCACCACTAATAGTAATAATCGTTCTAGGTGGAGAGTAAATGACGTGTTAGTGTAAAAATATATACCTAGATACTATATACCTTTTGAAATTATGAATAATAGTATACAATTCGCAAATTTGGTGAATACCTTTAGAAAATCGAAATTATTCACTCTATTAGTTTTTGTTGTATTTTTTTCTATTGTATATTTATTTTTAGATGACAAACATTTTAGCGGAGTTAATTTTATCAAAGAAACAATCAAAGAAGAGGTGATGAAAAAAAAGATTGAAAAAAAAATCAATGAAACGCCTGAGATACAGGAATCATTTTATTCTATAGTTGATGCTACTACATCTGGTAATGTGGAAGTAGAATTAGGGAAGGCTACACAAAAAGCCCACAAGGAGCTGAAGGAACAGGACTTGACAGTAGAAAATATAGAAACCACGTTGTACCAACGACTATTTGACCGCATTTATTTTTCAATTATTACATCTACTTTACTGGGGTATGGCGATATTTATCCAGTTACCAATACAGGTAAAATCATCGTTATGATGCAATCGTTATTAACGGTTTCTCTTATCGTCCTGTAAACAATTGCACATCGAATCATATACAAATAGACGTTTCTATTTGTATATCTGTACGATATAGTAGCTCCCTCCGCGAGTTGAACGCGGGACCTTTACATTACAAGTGTAATGCTCTACCACTAAGCTAAGAGAGCGTATTGTAGTATATTTCACTACAATAGTATTGTTTATTATTCTTTATTTTGTTTACCATCTTTATATTTTTCTACAAATAAATAGTACGGTAACTACAATATTTGCAAATTATAATATTCACTGTTAGGTAAATAGAATAAGAATATATATTTATTTAGTATATATCATTTCGAATAATTTTAAATGGAAGAACCTATTTTATTTAATACTATTTGTGGTCATTACACTCCAACAAAAGTGGTGGTCCATCATAGTACCGGTAGAAACATAAAGGCCGGTTTTTTTTCATGTTGTAGTATTCGATTGCATTATATCAACCTTTATATAACCGAAATGCTAAAATTACCCCCGATAATAGATACGTCTTCTATGTTCCGGTTTTACAAAGAAGATATTTCAAAAGACGTCACTTATGAATATTTTGAACATTATGACCATATAGATATAGATTTCAAATTACCAATAGATTACAAAGAAAATTATCAATATAGAGACTACAACAGTTTGGAGTTTGAACAGATTGTTCCACTGATTACCAAATATTTCTCTCCGTCAAAAACAATCAACGATATTATTTCTAATATGACTTCAAAATATAATTTAGATTTCGAGAACATTTGCGTATTGTTTTATAGAGGAAACGATAAAAATAAAGAAACGCGAATATGCGGGTATACCGATTATACGAGGTATGCAGATAAAGTTCTCGAGCATAATAAAGATATTCGTTTTATGTTACAAAGCGATGAAACTGGATTCTTAAATTTCTTCACAGAAAGATATCCGAATAATTCTTTTTATATGAAAGATGAAATTCGGCATATACCTCGTCATAGGAGAAACACTGTAGATAATGTGTTTCGAGAATCAAATCATGTTTTTTCAAAGTATTATTTGGCTATTACAATTATTATGTCAAAATGCAAATATATTGTTTGTGGTACAGGTAATTGTTCCATATGGATTGTATTTTATAGAGGACATGCTAAAAATGTTATTCAAAATAACAGATGCCGATGGATAGATAACACAGATTTTGTAGACCCTTAATATTCAATTACAACCGGACAATATGTTCCAAACAAAATGCATAACCAAATATTGAAAGATTGCAAACGGCATAAAATTGATGAAAAATCGTATTTAACAAACAGATTTAAATATGAATAATGAGTTTTTGCACTATGAGTATGGAACAATTAGATGATGACATTTTACGGTTTTTCAAAAACAGTAACGACATAGATACATGTATAACATGTGAAAACAAATCAAGGTTGCTTTCGTGCGATAAATGCGGAGAAGGTGTATGTAGTAAAAAGGGTTGTTCTCTCGCGTTTCCACATTATTATAATTCGTTATTTGTTTTATGCGGTGAATGTATCGATGAGATATCAAATAAATTCAAATTAGTTATCGACAAGAGTCAACTTAGATTGCTGAAGCAAAAGATAGAAAACAAACAATGTCGCATATGCTCAACCTAATATGAAACCATCAGTTGGTATTACAAAATTGCCTCAATTGCATAATAAATATACAAATCACAAACCTGTAAAAGATTGCAATGATAACACGAAGCCAATCGAAATCATATGTTGTTATTGATTTTGATGAATCAAGTAGAGCATGGAACCAAAACAAACGGCGTATAGGTAACGGCATGTATGAATACGTATGTAAAAATCATTTTGACGCCTTAGATACCAGAACAACCACATTAGCACATACATTTACAGAAAAATGTATATGCAAACGCAATAATCGGAAAAAAAAGAGCATTATTTAATCAGTTGGACTATCATTCATGTCGAATGACTCAATATAATCGTGACAATCCTTCAAAAAAACTTCGTTGTGTTTTGGTATATTCTCAGTATATCTACTACAGAAGAGGGCTTTCATCATATCATTCAACTCGTCCATACTTGCTTCCATTTTCAATAATTCCCCCGTCTTCACATTAAAAAGTTTAAAACTTTTTTCACGTGGATTGTCTTTGAATTTCATATTCCACAACCATGCATAAATAGCCAGTTGTAACATATGGTCCGTAGACAGTTTTGAGCAACACTTTAATTCCCATATGGTGTTTTCAGTTATTATATCAGCGCGAGCACTAAAACGAAATGATTTATGGTCTATAAATTGCTTTGTAAATGTATCGATATGTTTATGATGTTCATCGTCAGATGCGTGTATAATATATTCTTCTATTTTGGGACACGCATTTTGGCAATCAGGACCAATGACTTTTCTATATTCCAGTTTGCATGCTTCAACTGTTTCTTCAGATAGCCAATCATATTCATCTAACTCTATTTGTTTCAACTTGAAATACAAAGATTCCTGAATTGCCTGATTAATATTTGCCATAAAAAGATAGTCTTTTACCGATGTAATATTTTCTGGTAGCTTATCTATCATTTGCTGTAGAAATTGCTTATTTTTCTCTTTTATATTATCTATATTCATATCAATTAAATCGTATAAAACACTCTCTTTCGTTTTATCTAGTTGAGAACCTGTCCACACAGACCTCAAAAAATCGTAATATATACATGGAATAGCTATACCATTTAAATCACTGATTTCTTCGAAAAACCCAGATTTGGTTTGTATTAGTGCAGGCATATCTATATTATATGTCTCCGGGGTTTCTACTATAAAAATTTTTTCTAATATTGTACAAATATATTGGTACGGTTCCTCTGGAATAAATTTAATCAGTTCAGTAGGTGTCGTCTTAATACTTGTTTGCAAATCTCGTTCTTCCTCTACCAAAAATAATGATTTATGTTGACCGCGAAAACGAACGTACGGTTGCTCTTTCATTTCTACATGTGACATTTTCATGAAATCAATAGGTCGGTCTTCCGGATTTGTGTCGTTCTCAATAACATACAATCCGTTCTGCGACCGAGTACATGCTACATAAATAGTATTGGGGCATATATCTCTCGGCAATGAACGTGCATAGAATTTAAAATATGAATGGTCAAACCCTACTACAAATACGTATTTGCGTTGTCTACCTTTTACGCTATGAAACGTGGAGAAAACTACCTTTCCCTCTATGACCCTCTGGTCAATATCACTACTTTCTAACATGGGTACGTGACATGGTATGTTTTTTTCAACCAACATGTTCTCTAGTCTACGAATATTACTACGCTCTCCTTTCACAGATGGCCCTAAAACAAAAATATCGCTAGCGTTTACTCCCATGTCGAATAGTTTGAGTATTTCCGCATGCACTATTTTTTCACAATTAAATCGCGAGTTTCGTATATATTGAACCGGCATGTCTTCTCTACATGAGTTCATGCGAGGTTCTCCTAATAATACGTTGTTTACAAAACCGCGTATTTGATTTGTTATTCGATACGACATTTTCATTGTGCATGTTTCGAAATCTGATGTCTTCAATAATGGATGCTTATACCAAATGCAATCACCAAAGGTAAGATAACGTATGTCAGCCCCTTTGAACTCATATAAGCCTTGCATATAATCCCCTAATATCAACAACTGTACCTGATTTCCCATATCAAATAAAAATTTGCACATCAATTGAAAATACAGAAAGGTCATATCCTGACATTCGTCGAGAACCAACATATCTATTCTGGGAATAGGTCTTATTGGTTTTGTATTATTCACTATTATTTTTCTTATTTCACTATCAACATGTGCTCTTTCTGAATAATAACATACCGCCAGACTATGAAAGGTATGTACGTTCAGGTTCTCTAATTTCGCATTTTCTATTTTCTCTCTCACTTCAAATTTCAACGATTTGTTATATGTCATTTGCAATATCTGCGTGTTAGGTAGTGCTTTCGCAATAGACAAAATCAATGTTGTTTTTCCTGTTCCAGCGACAGCATCGACTACCACATTGATTCCAGTTTGTACAGTACTTAATATACATTGTTGTTCCTCACTTAAAATCATTCGTTGAGAACCTAATCGACTATAATAGTTACTCGACTATTTACTATATTATTTTACAATATAATAATCAGGTTAGTATGTACTAAATATACACTCGTTCGATACTACTTCACTTTGCATTTACTGTGCTTAGGATTCTATATTTTTGTAGTTTTATTTATAATAATCACTGTATGTAGTATATATATATGAAGCATCTTGATACAACTTTCATTATTGTATGGCTGTGTTTGTTTCTGGTCATTCTTATATTTGGATATTTCTTCTTCATGTTCTCAACTAGTAATAAAACGATTGTATGTATAGATGGAAATCACAAAAAATGCATTCGTGAAAACGGCATAACGCGATTGGATAATATGTTCAACAAAGAAGATATATCACATCTTAAATTTTTGGCAAACAGTAACAAACTATCAGATATCAAAACGTTTGTCGAACAATCGAGAACATTGACTACAGCAATAAAAGCTATTTTGGGGAGTGACTATATACTATACGAATTTATTTTTTGAACGTTCGACGACGTTTTCGGGTTTTACCACCACGTGATGCACCTGTTGGTACAAACTTCTTATTAAACTGAATCGCACGCAAGAGTCGCATCTGTTTTTTGGCATTTTCCTTAGTAGTACATTTGGAAAATACCCTACCATCTTTTGGTTTGTAAACCTTATAGCAGTTTTTACCTCGCACCTTTCTAGTTTTATACGGCATTTCTATAGTATAGATATAGATACTAAAATTACATGTCATACATCAGTTTTAATTTTAAACAAAAAGAATAATTAGAATTGTTCATTTGTAATATTCTACCATGCTCGTCTAACAAACGTATTCGCAATCTTTGAATATCAACTGGTCCAAAATACATGCGTGGCTCAGATACTAACTCAAAATTATTCTCAGATAACAAATTATACCGAGCCCCCTTTATTGATATGCGAGCCAATATATCTGTATTCATAATGGATTGATTAAACACACTAATAAAGTTGCTATTTGAATTATTGTTGAAGTCATCAACTGCTAAATACAAATACTTGGTCGCAGGTTCAATAATAGTTTCTGCATTATAGAAGTTGTCTCCACTATAAGTGGCTTTTGTAAACCCGATATTCCATCCTAGCTTTGTATACAAACTAGTATTATCAAGCTCTCCGTTGATATTTTTAGAAAAATCTAATACAATTTCGGTGATTTCAATATAATCGTTCACCACTGGTCCAAATGATACACGTCTACTACCTGACCCATTTGCGTTGACATCTAATTTGAAATTTACAAAAGAAAATACATCTATTATTTCCTTAGGCTCGTCATATAATAAATTACCACTTCCATCGATAGTTTGATTGGATAGATTCACTTTATTTCCACTATTATCAAATATATTTCCGGACATATCAATGAATAAATTGGTATCTTCTTCAATCGCATCTCCCGGTTTTGACAGCATATAATTCAATGTATCTATCAAATCAGTTTCCGTGTAATTACCATCAGGCACGATTATTGTACGATGACATTGTCTGACCGCAGTGTCAATGCAGGGATATATATATTTCAAAGTAATATGCATATAGTTATTTCCATAACTCTCTGATATACCATAAAATGACACGGGCAATTCGATAGTAGACAATTCCATCGAGACAACTTTGTTAAAGCGAGTCGGCAATTGAATAGTAATATCCGAACTATTTGTGTTATGAAAATTAGTTCGAAATCGAGTATCAATATTTAGACACTTCGATATAACTCGGGTGTTCAACTGATTCAGATTTCCCGGCATAAACTCACCTGATTGCGTATATACGAATTGTTTATGTGGGCGTTCAATTAAATTTTCTTCTCTCGGATTAGGTACCTTATATACAGGGTTATTAATACTATCTAATTTGTAATTATCAGGGATAGTAGTCGGGGCTACTTGTGTAGGTTTACATTTCGCGTCGACTAGTATTTTTTTTGCAGAATCTAAAAAGAGAATCAAATCGCGTTTAAAACGTTTGTTTACATGCCCACTATTCAATAATTGTTCTCGTATTTGAGTTTCTCTCAATTCTATTTCATTTATAGTATATTCTTTTTTTTTCAACTTAAAAAATCGTTCAACATCATGTATACTATAATTATGAATATCTAAATCTAAATTTTCCATACCTATATCTTACCTTAGTATATAATTTTAAGTCATTGCGAATGAAGATAAGATATACCGCATTAAATATTTTAATATGAAAGAATTCTTTTCACAATACTATTTATAGAAGAAATGTCATCAAGTGATTATACAAATTTAAGAAGAATAAGACATGTATATTATCCTACATTGAACAATTGTCATACCCAACCGGTTGCTACACCACATACGTACGTTCCAAATAACTGTTACGTTCATCCAGCAACGCATTCGCATTGTGATATATCGATGGTGGCACATGAAATACCCATTGGCTATCCGCATGGACATGCACAATACCCACAACAGGGTAGTTATGGACAACCTATGTCTATTGTAAATTATCCGCCCATGATGCAACCAGTAGCTCCATCCTACAATAACAACAACCATTCCTGCAATAACAACAACCATTCCTGCAATAACAACAACCATTCCTGCAATAACAACAATAATTCCTGCAATAACAACAATAATTCCTGCAATAACAACAATAATTCCTGCAATAACTGTAGCCAAAAATGTTGCAATTATAATCAGAATAATTCTACCACATGCAGTAATGAAGTATATACTCACCCCGTCCCAGTTTGCTATATTGACCCTCCCGCAAATCAATGTCTACCCGATAAGACAACCATGTCCACATCTAAGCGTGCATATTTATTATCACCTACATCATATGGCTCTACTACCTTTACGATTGACTGTCAATTAGGCTTTAAAAAAGGGATGAAAGTAAATTGTACATCAGATTTGAGCTCAAACAATTATTTTGAAGGAGAAATTTATGATTACAATGGTCCTAGTGGAGAAATCACAATGTATAAGCTTACTAAAATCAATGGGTCATTTACTACCCCCGCTAAATATACAGTTACCATTGTGCCAGCTTTTCAAGAGATAGACAAATTAAGAGAAAGAATGGAAGCAGTATATTTAGAATTATTTGGTATTGATATTAGTGGACCAGACGCTCCAACTACTGGAGGGGGCGGAGGAACAACAGTTGATGTAACTACTGAAAATACACAAATAAAGAATCTATACACATACTTCTTTGGTACCGATATAACAAGTGAGTCGGGTTATGCAGCTACTACCACATATTTAACTACAAAAATTAATGAACTATATGCATACTTTTTCGATAAAGATTTAACATCTTCCGCAAACAGTTCATTTAATCCTAATGGAAATAATGTTTCTTTAGCCAGTTTAAGCGTAAAAGTGCAACAGCTCAATCTATATTTTTTTGGTAATGCGAATTTAACCACGTTAAATGCATAGAATATTTAACAAATGGTTGTTTAGCAAATTATATTTTTATTAGAAATGTAAAAATATAACAGTATTATATATTATATTTATCCAATGAGTAAAACACCGATTACAAATCTGTCTATTGCTGCGTCAGGCTTCCTTCAAATTGGAGATACTAAGTTGACTGAAACAAATTTATCTGTGCTGGCTGGTGCGACTGGAACCGCTCAATTTACCGGTCCAACAGGTCCGGTCGGGGTTGCTGGTGTCGCTGGAGCGAAAGGAAACAATGGTTCTGTTGGTCCTACTGGCGCAACTGGTCCTACTGGTGAGACTGGTAATTTTGGTCCTACTGGTCGCGATGGTTTAGGTATCAATGGTACTAATGGGTCTACCGGGTCAAATGGTCCAACTGGTTCAACTGGTCAACAAGGTATACAAGGTATCACTGGCGAAATTGGTCCAACTGGTCCATCGGGTGGTCCAACTGGTGGAACTGGTGCATTAGGTCCTACTGGACCATCGGGTGGCCCCACTGGCCAGATTGGTCCTACTGGTGTAACCGGACCAGTAGGTATCGAGGGACCAACTGGAATTACTGGACCTATTGGTATTACCGGACCAACTGGTCCTCGTGATGGACCCACTGGGTCAACTGGTCCACAAGGAAAGCCAGGGGCTTTAGATTATTTACCGTCTGATTACGCAGACTACTCAGACCCTTTATACCTTGGAGATTTACCAGTAGATGGCCAGTTTTACTATGCTAAGAATGCAGACAATGATACTTTCTTATATATGTTTATTGCAAATCCTAGTTATGACAAACAATTTAATATTGCGGCCATTAATACTGCAAATAGTACTAATAACACTGCATTGTTACCAACAACCTCGCCTGGGTTATGGAAAGCAGTGCAATTTACACTAGACCCGGTTAATATTACACCTGAATTTTGAGCAATTACTTAATTAAACACCAATTTATTATTAATATCAGATAATAAATTGTTCCTATAAATTATACAGAATGGCTGATAATTCTGTAACGACTTTCGTCAACGACGTTTCGCTGAATTCGTATCTCAGTGTAGGTGGAGATGCATCATTCAATGGGAATGTTGATGTGCTTGGTGGTATCAATGTTGCGGGTTCCTCTACTATTACAGGCAATACGCAATTTTCAGGGTTTGCTATTTATGATAATTTTATGATTTCAAACGCAACAAATCAATTCGCCGGTTCAACTACTTATACTGGAGATACTACCTTTACTGGAAAAATTACAAGTAATGACATGACAATCAATGGGGTATCCGTATTCAAAGGAGATGCTACTTATCAGGGTAACGCACAGGTTAATAGCAGCATAAATATATTGGGGTCTGCTACCGTTAAAAGCGGTTTGGATGTAACAACGGGAGATGTTAATGTAGGAAAGAACCTGAATGTTACTGGTGCATCGACAATTACTGGTGCATCGTCGTTTATTGGTGCATCAAACTTTTCAGGAGATGTATCTTTGAATAATCGATTATTTGCACAGGATGTAAATATTGCTGGAAATTTAATTGCAAACTATCCAGAAGGGTCTATTCCAGCAAGTTCAATTGCTGGTGCAAATGATTTAACGGGAAGTATCAAGGTTGATGGTTCCTTAGATGTATCCGGTAATTCTTCATTTATCGGCAAGATTGGCATTAATAACGATTCGCCATCTGTTTCACTCGATTTAAGCGGATGTAGCGATGCCGTTAAATTGCCTTCTGGTACAACTGCAGAGCGACCAACGAGTACTGACGAATCTCACCATGGTCTAATTCGTTTCAATACTGAAACCAGTCAATTTGAAGGATTTGGTGCAGGAAATGCCTGGGGGTCATTAGGTGGAGTAACTGATGTAGATAAAAACACATATATTTCGGCAGAGGATACTCCCGGTGCGGATAACAACGAATTGAAATTGTATACCGCCGGAGAAGAAAGATTACGTGTGGATGCCTCTGGTAATGTAGGTCTCCGCTCAACAAACCCGCAGGTATCTTTTGATTTGAGTGGTTGTACTGACGCTATCAAACTCCCTACTGGTACAACTGAAGAAAGACCTATTAGTACTGATTCTAAACAACACGGTTACATTCGTTTCAACACGGAAACAAGTCAATTTGAAGGGTTTGGTGCAGGGGATGCATGGGGGTCACTCGGTGGAGTAACCGATGTAGATAAAAATACATATATTTCGGCAGAGGATACTCCTGGTGTAGATAACAATGAATTGAAATTTTATACTGCTGGTAATGAACGTATGCGAATAATGGAGTCTGGTGATGTATCATTTAACCATGCATTAAACTTATCATCTAAACTCATTACTGGTACTACATATGGTTCTGCCAGTATTACCCCATCAATGAGTGGTTTGAGTTCTAATAATTGGTCTTTAACAACGAACAATATTACCGCTGTATGGGACGCTTCTGCTAGTAGTCAAAATAGTTCTGATTTTGCTCCCTTTAGAGTATTTGATAATAGTTTCAACAACACTCTTGATACAGCTGAATACAGTCAGGATGCTTCTGGAAACTATGTAGATGCTTCTGGAAACCTTGTAAAAGATGCTTCTGGAAATTCATTAGATGCATCAGGTAATGTTGTAGAAGTTAATAATGAACTTGGTTGGGTGACTGCTGCAATGTACGATTCTGTTAGTGGAGCATATACCGGAAATAACGTAACAAATATTTCTGTATTAGGTGATATTAGTGGTGAATGGTTAGAATTGAGTTCAGATATTTCACATAATTTGACATCTTACAGTTTCAAGTCATTAGATTATAAGAATTTTATCGGTGCTCACTTATTACCCAAAGTATTCTATGTTGTAGGAAAAACAGATGAGGTCAATGCGACATGGGTTCCTGTACATAAAGTAGAGCATTTAGCAGCTTCTACAGAGAATTCATATAATGTGACTACGCCTACATACAGCGTTGGTTCATCAACCGAAAGTGCTGGTACAACGACATTAGTCGGAGATGCAAGTGCTGGCTATAATGTAACAAATTATTTGACTACAGACAGTTACTACAGCAACTATCGTTTGATAGTTGTATCAAAATTCAATACAACCAGTGATTATGAAGATGTTATCAATCGCTCGGTTCTTGCTGTGGGCGAATGGGTATTGGCGTCTACTGCAGTAGATTACTCGATAGTTTCAAATACCTCAATTGATAGCAGTGCAAAGTTTGCTTTGAACGGTTCTAATCAAAATCAATTAGATATTACTGGAAAAGTAAATTTGCATGATGAAATCGTGTCAGATGTTTCTTTCAATAAAAATGTAGCAGTTGGTAACGACATGACAGTTACTAATGATATAACTGTTGGTAACGACATGACAGTTACTAATAATTTGACAGTGAATAACGATGTATCCATTGAAAGCCGTGTATTTGCATTGAATGGTAATGATTTGAAATTCCATACGGATGGCAAAGAACGCATGCGCATCATGGCATCTGGAGATGTATCATTCAATCATGGTTTGAATTTATCTTCACAGATTTTCACGGGAGTTTCGTACACTGATGTGGCCGTTACCCCCTCTAATACTGGGTTAAGTGATTTATCGTGGAATACCACCGCAAACAATGTAACTGCCGTCTGGGATTTATCTGCAAGCAGTCAATTCAGTAATTTTGCACCATATTACGTATTTGATAATAGTTACAATAATACTATCGATACCACCACTTACGCACAAGACGCATCTGGCAATTATGTAGACGCATCTGGCAATTTGGTTAAAGACGCCTCTGGTAATTCACTAGATGCATCCGGTAATGTTGTGCAGGTAAATACTGAATTAGGGTGGATTTCAGCTAATAAATACGATATATCTGGAAATAATGGTTTGTATGTAGGTACCGAAAAAACTACTATTGCTAACGTAGGAGATATCAGCGGTGAGTGGTTGGAAATAAAGTCTGATATATCATATAACATCACTTCTTATAGTTTCAAAGCATTGGATTATAACAACTATATCGGTGTCAACTTACTTCCACAAAGCTTTTATATTGTAGGCAAGAACGAAGAAAGCGATGTGTGGAGTCCTGTGCAAAGAATTGCGCATCTAGGTGCATACGGAGATATATCTTTTAATACTTCTTCTCCGCAATACGTTATTGGGTCTACGAATGAAACAGAAACGGTATATATTAAGCACACATATACAATGACTAATTACGATACGTCAGACGACAGATACAAAATATATCGTTTGATTGTTGATGGATTAGCTCATCAATATTCTCAATTCGCTGCTTATGGATTGAGCGATTTATCTGGTGTAGCTATTGGGGAATGGTTGATAAATGCGGAAGCAAGAGATGGTTCAAGTAGAGTAGAGAATTATATTGACACTACCGCTAAGATTGCTTTAGATGCGAGTAATCAACACCAAATGGTGGTTACTGGTGAGACCAGATTCAATGATAAGGTGATTGCTGATTCCGACGTATCTATGAACTCTACATTATCTGTTGAAGGAGATGCTTACATGAAATCTGGATTACAGGTTGAAAAGGATGCCTCTTTCAACGCTAGTGTATTCATCACCAATGATTTGACTGTTAATGGTGACCTGAATGTCAAGCGCGTAAACAATGAATATATTGTCAACACCACAACTACCGATTATTCTGTTATCATAGCGGAAGATTTATCCGTCAATGGAGGTATTATTGCCACTGATGATGTGTCTTTCAATAAGAACGCATTTGTTGCAATCAACATGAATGTAGGTAACGATTTAGTTGTAGATAATGACCTTACCGTAAATGGTGAATTGAAAGTGAAGTATCTTAACAATCAATATGTGATTAATACCACTGTACAGGAACAGCAGGTTATTGTCACGAATGATTTGTCATTAAGTGGTGAGATGTATGTATCTGGTGATGCTTCTTTCAACAGTAATGTTTATGTAGGAGGTACATTGGGAGTAGGTATTCACGAACCATCGGTTGCAGTTGATATCAGTTTTTCTGATGCCATGCGCATTCCTCATGGTACGACAGCCGAACGTCCTACCGTGACTGATGAGGATACCAATGGAGGTTATATTCGCTATAATATGAGTACGCACCAATTTGAAGGTTACGGTCCAGGAAATGCTTGGGGCTCATTGGGTGGCGTAATTAACGTTGCACAAAATACGAAGATTGCTGCATCCTATCCCAATGCGGATTCCACGAACAATGAACTCGTTTTCTATACTGCTCCTGCAGGAAGCACTGTTTCGGGTGATGCAGTTGAAAGAATGGTAATCAGAGAAATGGGTGACGTATCTATGAATTTTGGTCTATCTGTCGCCGGTGATGTATCTATGAATAATGGATTATATGTAGACGGTCCTGTAAATATGAGGGATAAATTAAAAGTCAATTCAGATATAATAGTCAGCGCGAACATAATTCCGGATGTTGATAATGTTTATACGTTAGGTTCTATAAGTAAACGTTTTGCCCAAATAAATGCTACATCTACTGTTATTTCTACTGATACTATGCATTTCAGTTCCGAAGGAGAAATTATAGGAAGTTTGTCTTTTAATACAGATAAGTATATATTAGACGTTTCTGCTAATGGAAAAACCGGCGGTTCAGCACTATTGTATGATAACAAACTGTCTGTTGGACATCCTGATAATTCTACCCCTTCTTATACATTAGATGTTGAGGGAAGTGCAAATATTACTGGAGCAACCAGTCTAAGCGACACATTGACTGTTACTGGAGCAACCACATTGACAGGTGCATTGGATGCTAACAGCACTGCCGACATTGCCGACACATTGACACTAAGCAAAGTAAGTGGTACTGGTTTGTCTGTTACTGCTGATGCTACAGTAGGCGGTACAATGGCTGTTACTGGAGCAACCACATTGACAGGTGCATTGGACGCTAACAGCACTGCCGACATTGCCGACACATTGACACTAAGCAAAGAAGCAGGTACTGGATTGGCTGTTACTGCTGATGCTACAGTAGGCGGTACAATGGCTGTTACGGGTGCAACCAGTCTAAGCGACACATTGGCTGTTACTGGAGCAACCACATTGACAGGTGCATTGGACGCTAACAGCACTGCCGATATTGCCGATACATTGACACTAAGCAAAGTAAGTGGTACTGGTTTGTCTGTTACTGCTGATGCCACTGTCGGTGGCACAATGGCTGTTACTGGTGCAACCACATTAACCGGTGCATTGGACGCTAACAGCACTGCCGATATTGCCGACACATTGACACTAAGCAAAGAAGCAGGTACTGGATTGGCTGTTACTGCTGATGCTACAGTAGGCGGTACAATGGCTGTTACGGGTGCAACCAGTCTAAGCGACACATTGGCTGTTACTGGAGCAACCACATTGACAGGTGCATTGGACGCTAACAGCACTGCCGATATTGCCGATACATTGACACTAAGCAAAGTAAGTGGTACTGGTTTGTCTGTTACTGCTGATGCCACTGTCGGTGGCACAATGGCTGTTACGGGTGCAACCACATTAACCGGTGCATTGGACGCTAACAGCACTGCCGATATTGCCGACACCTTGACACTAAGCAAAGAAGCAGGTACTGGATTGGCTGTTACTGCTGATGCTACAGTAGGCGGTACAATGGCTGTTACGGGCGCAACCACCCTAAGTGATACATTAGCTGTTACTGGAGCAACCACATTGACAGGTGCATTGGACGCTAACAGCACTGCCGACATTGCCGACACATTGACACTAAGCAAAGAAGCAGGTACTGGATTGGCTGTTACTGCTGATGCTACAGTAGGCGGTACAATGGCTGTTACGGGTGCAACCAGTCTAAGCGACACATTGGCTGTTACTGGAGCAACCACATTGACAGGTGCATTGGACGCTAACAGCACTGCCGATATTGCCGATACATTGACACTAAGCAAAGTAAGTGGTACTGGTTTGTCTGTTACTGCTGATGCCACTGTCGGTGGCACAATGGCTGTTACTGGTGCAACCACATTAACCGGTGCATTGGACGCTAACAGCACTGCCGATATTGCCGACACATTGACACTAAGCAAAGAAGCAGGTACTGGATTGGCTGTTACTGCTGATGCTACAGTAGGCGGTACAATGGCTGTTACGGGTGCAACCAGTCTAAGCGACACATTGGCTGTTACTGGAGCAACCACATTGACAGGTGCATTGGACGCTAACAGCACTGCCGATATTGCCGATACATTGACACTAAGCAAAGTAAGTGGTACTGGTTTGTCTGTTACTGCCGATGCTACTGTCGGTGGCACAATGGCTGTTACGGGCGCAACAACATTAACTGGTGCATTGGACGCTAACAGCACTGCCGATATTGCCGATACATTGACACTAAGCAAAGCAGTCGGGACTGGATTGGATGTTACTGCTGATGCGACAGTTGGCGGTACGTTGATTGTTACTGGCGTAACAACGCTGAATGGTGATGTATCTATGAATGAAAATTTACATATTGGCAAAGACCTCACTATTGATGGCAACCTGAATGTACAGCAATACACAAATGAAAACATTATTAACACTACAACTACCGATTACAGTCTTATTATTGCAGAAGATTTATCTCTTAATGGAAGATTGAATGTCAGAGACGATGCAAATATAGATAGCAGATTATTCGTGGCTAATATCGCAACATTTAAAAATCAAATAATCGCCGAAACCGATTTATCGTTGAATGCAGCAGCTTCTATCGGCGGAGCAGTTACCATGCGTGATACATTAGCAGTTGATGGAGCAAGTATAATGAATGATTCTTTAGTTGTAGGAGGTACATCTACTATTGTAGGTAATGTATCTATGCGCAATCGATTATTTGTAAAGGACACGGATGTAACTATAAATACTAATCTGATACCAGAAGTAGATAACGTATTTAATCTAGGTTCTACTACCAAACGTTTTAAAGAGATGCATGTCAAGTCTACCGTGATATCAACAGATACATTGCATTTTAGTGATGCAAATGGTATCGTAGGAAGTCTCTCTTTTAATACTGATAAATTCATTTTAGATGTTTCTGCTAACGATAAAGTTGGTAGCACAGCATTATTGTACGAAAATAAATTATCTGTTGGTCATACTGATAATTCTACCCCTTCTTATACATTAGATGTTGATGGAACTGCAATTATTACTGGAGCAACCGCGCTAAGTGATACATTGGCTGTTACTGGTGCAACAACATTGACCGGTGCATTGGACGCTAATAGCACTGCCGATATTGCCGACACATTGACACTAAGCAAAGTAAGTGGTACTGGATTGGCTGTTAATGCTGATGCTACAGTAGGCGGTACAATGGCTGTTACGGGCGCAACCACTCTAAGTGATACATTAGCGGTTACTGGTGCAACCACATTGACCGGTGCATTGGACGCTAACAGCACTGCCGATATTGCCGACACATTGACACTAAGCAAAGAAGCAGGTACTGGATTGGCTGTTACTGCTGATGCTACAGTAGGCGGTACAATGGCTGTTACGGGCGCAACCACTCTAAGTGATACATTGGCTGTTACGGGTGCAACCACATTGACCGGTGCATTGGACGCTAACAGCACTGCCGATATTGCCGACACATTGACACTAAGCAAAGAAGCAGGTACTGGATTGGCTGTTACTGCTGATGCTACAGTAGGCGGTACAATGGCTGTTACGGGAGCAACCACTCTAAGTGATACATTGGCTGTTACAGGTGCAACCACATTGACCGGTGCATTGGATGCTAACAGCACTGCCGATATTGCCGACACATTGACACTAAGCAAAGTAAGTGGTACTGGATTGTCTGTTACTGCCGATGCTACTGTTGGTGGTACAATGGCTGTTACGGGCGCAACCACATTGACCGGTGCATTGGACGCTAACAGCACTGCCGATATTGCCGACACATTGACACTAAGCAAAGTAAGTGGTACTGGATTGTCTGTTACTGCCGATGCTACTGTCGGTGGTACAATGGCTGTTACTGGTGAAACCACATTGACTAGTGCTTTTGTTGCGAATAGCACTGCTGATATTGCTGATACATTGACAGTAAGTAAAGCTGGCGGTACAGGATTGGCTGTTACTGCAGATGCTACAGTCGGTGGCACAATGGCTGTTACTGGTGCAACCACATTAACTGGTGCATTGGACGCGAACAGCACTGCCGATATTGCCGACACATTGACACTAAGCAAAGAAGCAGGTACTGGTTTGGCTGTTACTGCTGATGCTACAGTAGGTGGTACAATGTCTGTTACGGGCGCAACCACATTAACAGGTGCTTTGGATGCGAACAGCACTGCCGATATTGCCGACACATTGACACTAAGCAAAGAAGCAGGTACTGGATTGACTGTTACTGCTGATGCTACAGTAGGTGGTACAATGACTGTTACCGGCGCAACCACATTAACCGGTGCTTTGGACGCGAATAGTACTGCAGATATTGCTGATACATTAACGCTAAGCAAAGCAAATGGTACTGGTTTGGATGTTACCGCTGATGCCACGGTCGGTGGTACAATAGCTGTTACAGGCGCAACCACTCTAAGTGACACACTGGCGGTTACTGGTGCAACCACATTGACTGGTGATGTTTCCATGAACAGTGGATTATCAGTCATTTCTCATGCTTCTTTCAACGATAATGTGAACATCAAGAAAGATTTAACTATCGAAGGAAACCTCAATGTAAAGCAATATTCTAATGAAAATATCATTAATACAACAACCACAGACTATACATTAATAGTTGCAGAAGATTTATCTTTGAACGGTCGTTTGTTAGTAGAGGATGATGTATCGATGAACAAGAACCTTTATGTCAAACAAATGGGTATTTTCAATGGTGATGTATCTATGAATGCCAATTTAGTATTGGATGGTAACCTCACTGCCAATAACAATATTGTATTGAATGGAGATGTATCATTGAATGCTGCTCTCTTTGTCGCTCAAGATATTTCAGTAAATGGTGTCTCTATCGGTAAAGGTACAGGTGATATTGAAACAAATACTGTTGTCGGTAACAATGCAATGCAGAAAAATACAACAGGAGCAAAGAATACTGCTTTCGGTTATAAAGCACTTACAGAAAATATGACTGGTATCAACAATACCGCGATTGGTCATGAAAGTTTGATTACAAACTCCGCTGGCGCGCACAATACATCTGTTGGTTTTGAATCGCTCAAACTTACAACTGCTAATTATAATACTGCCGTTGGTTTCCAGGCACTCGGTCAAAATACAACTGGTACAAACAATACTGCTATTGGTAATAAAGCCGGTTATAATAACAAATCTGGTTCTAATAACACGTATATTGGTGATTTGGCTGACGATAATGATGCTGATAATGATTACAATCAATCTACTGCACTCGGTTATAATGCAAAAGTTACAGCTTCTAACCAGATAATGGTTGGTGGAGATTCTGTTACTGGTAAAATCTATTTGAACGCTAGCGATATTTCTGGTAACCCAGAAACATTAGCAGTTGGAATGATTAAATTTGAAGTCGAGTCTATTCCTGCTAGTGCTATTGTAGGAAGTAGTTCAGAGACTACTGCATTAACAGGAGATGTCGTAATGGAGAGTAATTTGGATGTAGCTGGTTTAACTGTGTTGAAAGATAATTTAATAGTACAAGGAAATATTTCAGCAGATGGTTCATTGTCAGTTGGTGACAGAATGGATATAACTGGTGATGTATCATTCAACAGCAATGTACAAATGACAAACATCAATGATATGGTTTCCTTTGTAACAACCGGACAGCAGGAAATTGCAGGTGGTATTAGCTCTTCTACCCTTATAAATAACGCAAATTATACATCTTATGCTACTTACAACCCCGCTACGCTACCTTCTCAAAGTGATGTAATTCGCGTATCTACAAATGGTCAGTATGTTGCCATATTTAACACATCTGCAACTTCTTCTATGTTCATTTCAAATGATTATGGACAAACATACACAACTGTTTCATTGGGTGCTAGTGTATCTTCATCATATAATATCAATAATCGTTTTGCTATGGGTTCTAGTGGTCGTTACATATTGATAGTGGGTGGTTCTAATATTTGCTTCTCTAATGATTATGGTGTATCATTCAGTACTAGTTTATCTGACGGCAAAACTTATACATGCGCATCTATTTCTACAGGACAATACCTAGTTGTTGGTACAAATGCAGAAAAATTATACATATCTACTGATTACGGTGCGAATCTAGTTGCACACAACCAATCTCCTGTTTCAACAGAAGGTGCCGGAGCTGGCGACGAACATAACTGGCGTTTTGTCAAAATCAGTAGTGATGGAAAAGCATTAGTCGCTATCACAGATAGTAAGATTTATTCATATGTATCAAGTAGTGTTGGATATAATACTTCATCTACATTCACAAATAGCACAACTACAAGCACCTTATCATCTTCTGATATAAGCACTGATTTACAGGAAGCATATATTACACAAGATGGTGCATACCTATTTTACAGTTTAGCAGGAACTGTATATAGAGTTGCAAAAACTGATATAGCAGCTGGTAATTGGAAATCTACATCTGTTATTGCAACCACTGGTGCAAGCTATTCTATCAGCACTACTACAAGTGCAGGTATGGATGGCAAATTCTTATATATTATCGATAAAAACAACTCCAATAATGTGTTAGTCAGTTCTGATTATGGTGCAACAACACCCTCTGCTGACCCTAACTCATCTTCAGCATATTCTTTCCAAAATGTAGTTGTTTCTGGTAATGGTGCATACACATACGCCACTGTAGGCGCAACCGTATTCAGAAAGAGTTTCAATGATGGAACAACAATTACAGTTATTACAGGTGATGCTTTCATTTTGTCACAGGATGCTTCATTCAATAACAGAATATTTGTAGCACAAGACGTATCTTTGAACGAAGATTTATATGTACATGGTAATACTCGATTGAATGGAACAACAATTGCTAATGGAGACGTTTCTATGAATAATAATTTGTTAGTTAATGGAGACGTATCATTCAATAGCAATATGTATACAAGTGGTACAGTAGGTATTGGTATTCAAACACCGTCTGTTTCAGTTGATATCAATTATAGCGATGCTATCCGTATTCCTCATGGTACAACTGCTGAACGTCCTACTGTAACAGATGAGGATACAAATGGAGGTTATATTCGTTACAATATGACAACGCACCAATTCGAAGGATATGGTCCTGGCAATGCATGGGGCTCGTTAGGAGGAGTAATTAATGTTGCACAAAATACCAAAATAGCTGCTTCTTACCCCAATGCTGATTCTACGAATAATGAATTAATATTCTATACTGCTCCTGCAGGAAGCACCGTATCTGGGGATGCCGTAGAACGTATGGTTATTAGAGAGATGGGTGACGTGTCTATGAACTTCGGTCTTTCTGTCGAAGGTGATGTATCCATAAACAGCAGATTATATGTAGGAGATTCTACTGAATTGAATAATACATTGACTGTTGCTGGTGCTACCACATTAAATGAGAATGTAACTGTCGCTGACGATAAGACATTCACCATTGGTACAGGCGCCGCCTCCATGGGTGGTTCATTGACTGTAGCAGGCGTAACCACTTTGAATGAGAATGTAAGTGTCGCTGACACTAAGACATTCACAGTTGGTACAGGTGCCGCCTCCATGGGTGGTTCGCTTACTGTAGCCGGTGCAACCACATTGAATGAGAATGTAAGTGTCGCTGACACTAAGACATTCACCGTTGGTACAGGTGCCGCTTCCATGGGTGGTTCACTTACTGTAGCCGGTGCAACCACATTGAATGAGAATGTAAGTGTCGCTGACACTAAGACATTCACCGTTGGTACAGGTGCCGCCTCCATGGGTGGTTCGCTTACTGTAGCCGGTGCAACCACATTGAATGAGAATGTAAGTGTCGCTGACACTAAGACATTCACCGTTGGTACAGGTGCCGCTTCCATGGGTGGTTCACTTACTGTAGCCGGTGCAACCACATTGAATGAGAATGTAAGTGTCGCTGACACTAAGACATTCACCGTTGGTACAGGTGCCGCCTCCATGGGTGGTTCGCTTACTGTAGCCGGTGCAACCACTCTAAATGACACATTAGCTGTTACTGGTGCAACCACATTAAATGAGAATGTAAGTGTCGCTGACACTAAGACATTCACCGTTGGTACAGGTGCCACCTCCATGGGTGGTTCGCTTACTGTAGCAGGTGCAACCACATTAAATGAGAATGTAAGTGTCGCTGACACCAAGACATTCGATGTTGGTACAGGTGCCGCCTCCATGGGTGGTTCGCTCACTGTAGCCGGTGCAACCACATTAAATGAGAATGTAAGTGTCGCTGACACTAAGACATTCACCGTTGGTACAGGTGCCGCCTCCATGGGTGGTTCGCTTACTGTAGCTGGTATGTCTGTATTCAGTAATAAACTAGAAGTTACTGATGATGTATCTTTTAATGGCAAATTATACGTAAAAGAAGATTTAATTGTTGATGGAAATTTCAGTGCTCTGTCATATAACAATGAATATATTGTCAATACCACCACAACTGATTACACATTAATTGTTGCTGAGGATTTATCTCTCAATGGACGACTATTAGTTGAAGAAGATGCGTCCTTTAAAACCCGAATATTTGTAGGCGATGCAGCAACATTTGACAGTACTATTGCTTCTGGTGCTATCACATCTACAGGATTGATTACCGGTGTTGGATTAACTACTACTGGCGCCATCACTGCTACTGGTCAAACAATTGCTTCTGGTGCAATCACATCTACAGGAGCAGTAGAAGGTACTTCTATCACTGATGGTACAGCTACAATGACAGCTGGTGCTCTTTCTGGTGTAACTACCATTGCCTCCGGTGCAATCACATCTACAGGAGCAGTTGAAGGTACAACTATCACTGATGGTACTGCTACAATGACCACTGGTGCTCTTTCTGGTGTCACTACTATTGCTTCAGGCGCAATCACATCTACAGGAGCAGTTGAAGGTACAACTATCACTGATGGTACTGCTACAATCACCGCTGGTGCTCTTTCTGGTGTAACTACCATTGCCTCCGGTGCAATCACATCTACAGGAGCAGTTGAAGGTACAACTATCACAGATGGAATTGCTACAATGACCACTGGTGCTCTTTCTGGTGTCACTACTATTGCTTCAGGCGCAATCACATCTACAGGAGCAGTAGAAGGTACTTCTATCACTGATGGTACAGCTACAATGACAGCTGGTGCTCTTTCTGGTGTCACTACTATTGCTTCAGGCGCAATCACATCTACCGGAGCAGTTGAAGGTACAACTATCACTGATGGTACTGCTACAATCACCGCTGGTGCTCTTTCTGGTGTAACTACCATTGCCTCAGGTGCAATCACATCTACAGGAGCAGTTGAAGGTACAACTATCACTGATGGTACTGCTACAATCACCGCTGGTGCCCTTTCTGGTGTAACTACCATTGCCTCCGGTGCAATCACATCTACAGGAGCAGTAGAAGGTACAACTATCACTGATGGAATCGCTACAATGACCACTGGTGCTCTTTCTGGTGTCACTACTATTGCTACAACCGGTTCTGTAACAGTTGGAAACGGTTTTACAGTCACTAGTGGCACAGTTACATTACCATCTGGTTCGATTCAACCTTCTGCAATTGTAGGTGGTGTTGGAAGCAATACATTCACAGGTGAGGTCGAGATGTCTGATACACTATATGTAGCAGGTGATGTATCCTTCAATAATACATTAATAGTTACTGGTGCGATTACATCTAGTGCAGCAATTGAAGGTACATCTATCACTGATGGTACTGCTACCATTAGCTCTGGTAACTTAAGTACTGCTGGAACAATTGCTTCTGGTGCTATCGCATCTACCGGATTAATTAGTGGTGTCGGGTTAACTACTACAGGTGCCATCACCGCTACCGGTCAAACAATTGCTTCTGGTGCTATCACATCTACAGGTGCGGTTGAAGGTACATCTATTACAGATGGAACTGCTACATTGAATGCTGGTGCTCTTTCTGGCGTAACCGATTTGACTGCATCTGGCACTATCACCCTACCCACTAATTCTATTGCACAAAAATCCATTGTTGATGCCTACTCCATGAAAATAATGTATAATGTCACTGTTGGTTCAAAAACATCTGCACATATTTACAATGGTACTGGCTCATCTGACACTTACTTCATTGATGACATTGAAGCCCCTCATCTCACATTGAGAGCTGGTTATATATATACATTCGATATGTCGGATAGTACAAACAGTGGACATCCATTATTATTCTACTATGATGCAGACAAAACTACTGGTTATACTACTGGAGTAAACACTGTAGGCACCGCGGGTAATGCAGGAGCACTCGTAACTATTACAGTAACAAATGACATGCCAACAAAGTTATTCTTCCAATGTGGTAATCACGCAAACATGGGAACATGGTTTATTGTAGAACCCGCTGTTGCCAATGTATCTATTACTGAAATGGAATATCTAAACGGGGTAACAAGCAATATTCAAACACAAATTGACAATTCCGGTCTAGATAAATCCGCAGATATTGAATTTACGTCAACTACTGCCGCCACATCTACAACTGCTGCCGCGTTAACTGTTGCCGGAGGTATAGGTTTAGGTGGTTTCATCAAACAGTTCTAACCTTCCAAATAAAATGTCCACCTATTATATAATTTCACATGTCATTAGCCACATTAAAAAAAAAATCTCAAGCAAAATACAATAATATGAGCGTGAATACAGGCGGGTTTTCATTGAATGGTACTAGACGTATTCAGGGTTATGTGGGTCAAACATCTTTATCTAGAACACTGGTACGTGGGCTGAGAAACGGACCTGACCTCCGCGGCCACGGCGGCTGCTGTAAAACCGGAAATGAAAATCCAATTATTCAAAACGAATCTATTCATATGAATGATAACTCTGTTGTTAAAAAGTCGTCTTTGAGTACACAGGGTATGTTGAAAACACGATACTGTAATAATTCATGTAATACCGTCAAACCAGACAACAACAACAACGCAAATTCTCAAACAGACTTTATTGCTCGCAAGAAAAAAGAATGCATTAATTGTACTACAACTGCTATCAATCTAAATGCGACAATCAAATGTTGTACAGATTGCAGTCCAAATGAAAATAATATTACAAAACCTGCTGAAACATATTTGACACAGTCTAGTAGCAAATATACAGAAGAAATAAACAAAGCATGTACAGAGAATGATGTTAAATTCGTGCCAGCTGCTGTATGTAAACAACCATTTGCCGGGTTCAATTAATAAAATTGATTTCAAATAAAATAATATATATATTCCATATTATTTTAGAATTATGTCAGAACTAACAAAGCCAATCGAAGCGTACACCCAGGAAGAGCTCGAAACTGAATATGTAAATACCTTTACGGAAAAAGAAAAAAAGGCGTTTGAAATTGCCAAAGACCATTTAGGAATGTCCTTTCAAATTGATAAAAGTATCGGGTTTTCCGAGTGGAAACGTACCTTTATTAATAAGTAAGACTCTCCATATCAGCTTTGTACTTCTTATAACTCATAGCAGTCTGTTGCAAATCATGTTCTTCTTTCAAATTATCTAAGAAAGGAGAGTTGAATTCAGCAACTGTTTTTTTTACCGGCTTATTCAAAATATTCATGTTGTATATTTTGCCCAAATTAATAAATTTATTGGTAACAATGTTCTTATTTTCTACCATATCCGCTTTTGAATTTGGATTAGTAGATACATTTCCCTCATTCTTTTTTAACTTTGCAAACGGTGCATCCTGTAATATTTTCCTAGAGAGTTTTTTCACATCGTCGCCTGACGTTTTCTTCTTTTTTTCAATGTGGTGAATTTGGATTAATGGCGATTCATTGTTCTTCTCAGTAAATACATTTTGGTCTATGAAAAAATCGGTGCATTTAAAAATTCTGCAGTATTTCATAGCCACCGCGTTCAATAACATATATGGTAAACTATTTACGTCAGAGTAGTAAGCAAACCCCAATTTGTAAACATCATAATACATATATACATTCCCGCGAGGTGTTGTTTCCATCAATATACGACGTCTCCACGCTTTCTCTAATTCATTGTCTTCGTCTTTAGTGGCATCTTTCAACATGTCTTTGTTGTAAAAATCCTTTGATATATTTTCACTCTTGTTAGTACATGTGCCACCGTTGTATTGTATAAAACGCTCGGTTTCCTTTTCTATATATTCATCGGTTTCTGTTAATTTATTTTTTATCACAGGTGCGGGATAAAAATGCTCTTTGCAACGATGTAGTAAATTTTGTATATATTTACGATTGAAATATAGCATATTCGCAGTTACAATAGATGCTGCAATAAAAAATGGCTTTTTGCAAAATTTTGCATAGGCAATATTGAATCGGTTCATTATTTATAGGTAATCGCATTTTTTTATGCCCTTTCAATCTTGTAATTCTTTCTATTTCAATTTATCCTGTACGGGCCTCTTTTACCTGAGCCAATCGCAACTTAATCAACTCTTTCATCTCCTTATCCAAAAAGGGTACTTTTATACGCTGATAGTTCGTATATTGATTGTTCGGATGCATACATACTAGATACAGGTCAGTAATTGTCTTGCCGTACTTATGTTCTAAGATAGTTTTATACACATTCAGTTGCAGCGCATAGTGCCAAAAATTAGTATCTGGTAAATGCGAGAGGCACGGAGTGGTTGCATATTGACCAAATGAGGTTTCGTGCTTTATTTCTTCGCATCTTTTCCAATCATAAATTTGCAATGTACCGTCTGGATTTTCATATATCATATCTATCGAACCAGACAACTTCAATTCTTCATAGTATATCATCCATTCGGTGCGATAAGGTTTCAAATCAGGAAAATCCTTCAAAAAGTTTTTGAAATATTGAAACTCTACGCTATCATTTGTAACTGGTTCTTTATTATAAAAGTATTCAATGTCATTATGCATGTTGGTACCAGCACGTGCAGCCGTGTCGCGTTTGTCTTCCCACATTTGTTTAATAGCGACCTCATTCATACCATAATATTTATACGATGGGTCATTTTTTCTCCTACTTTTCATAATTTTTTCTATGGCTCCATCAGCATCAAATGCAGAAAAATGACTATGATTCCAAGTAGTAACTGAAGTATAACCGCCCCGGTCACCGCATACAGTATAAATATGGGGGCCCTCCTCAAATGAGATGTCGGTGTCTCGTTCATGAGCATTTTTGTTCGATAAATACGTAGGTGGAATATGTTCGGGCATTTAGAATAGTTGTTAATGGGGATAGTTTAAAGTTATATATGTCAATTTTATTCACATTCATACTCTACGATAGAAGAAATGTTTCGTTTCAGGCACGTATGCAAACTACTCTTAATTTTAGAATAACGCAATTCTTTAGATATGGTTCCTCCTAATATTTTCTGGTAATATTCTGCATACATATCTTTGTATTTTTCTTTGGTTGTTATGAGCTCGTGATTCGGTTCACACCAGTCTTTGAGAAAGGTTACTATGAATTGTTGACATATGTGCTCAATGTATTTATCCATCGTGTTACTAGGAATAGATACCCAACCAATATGGGTGTCATCTTTTTTTGACTTTTCATACATATAAAAGGACGACCCTTTATTTGCAAAACAGCATATAGGGAGGACCGTCTCTGAATTCGTAGCAAAATAATTCTGAAATAAACCGACAACTCCGGTTATCAAATCATGCGCAAAGACCGTTTCTAACATTGAAGATACATGTGGTTGTATTTCATCTACTAACCATTTTTCGAATGTAAAGATGGGTTTTTGTTCAGCATTTGTATTCAACCACTCCAATACATTTTTTTTCTTATTCTGTCTTTGACGCAATGCCTGATTTTCTTTTTCTAATTTATCTAATCGAATAGACAAATGTTTCACAATTTGAAATAATTCTACATTAGACGGGGGCTTATCCTGTGTTACATCCAAGTCATTCAACCGTGTTCTAGGTGGTTGAGACAAATATTTACATACACTTATATGTCTATCGTAATTAAATTTTTCCTTATAGCTTTTCACGCAAAAGTTGCATTTATATTGATTATTCATTCTTATTATACCGTCTAATAATATAGACCGGTCATCATCAATTTTTGATTATGAAGATGGTATTTAGTAAAAATGCACATACAAGTCCTCACAATACTACTTCTTATCGACCAATTTACCGTCCGAGCAAAGTTGATTATATCAAACAGTATCAAATACTTCAACAAACACGTATATCGATGCTAGATAACATTCAAACAAAATGTGCTAGTTGTTATAAATAATATATTCTTATTTTATATAATGAAGTCTGATTTACGTCCTTACCTACTCATTTTGTTGTGTTTCTTCTTTGGTTTGTTGTTATTGAACTCTGCATTGAAAATGTTCAACCAGGAAGGCATGGAAAACAAAGAAGAGAACGCCGATGATATCATAGTTGCAAAAACCGAAAAGAAAGTGAGGAAACCCCTTGCTTAATTTTGTGCGATGTAGCAAAAAAATTGTTTTGTATATATAATTTATACTGTTCATATATTATATATACAATGAGCTCATTTGACAATAAATATAATTTATTTTTAGAACCGAATACTAAACAATATGGCAGTCACATGGTGATGAACAATGTACATAAGCAAAACAAACGTAAATATGTGAATCTTGATACAAAATTCAGAGACGAATATAATGAATCGCAGACAACCAATGGGAATGCCGATTTGTTATCTAATCAATCCTCTATTTCCAACTATTCTATAAGTCTACCCGAAAGAATTAATGACGTCAAAACAATCAGGATTACAAATGTAGAAGTACCGTTAACTTTTTATAATATATCTGCAAATCTAGGTAACAACTACTTTAAAACCATTGTTTCGGGCATAGAAACAATAATCACAGTTCCTGATGGTAATTATACCGATGCTACATTAACGTCTTCATTAAACAATGCACTCACCGCTGCTTCTGTTGGGTTGACATTTACGATTACGAGTAATGCCCGCACCTCCGTAGTGTCCAGCGGTTCAGTCAATATTCATTTTGATGTGAATAACAGTGGGATTAACGATAAGTACAGGTTCAAGTCTAAGTTTGGCTGGTTATTAGGATTTCGCAATACGACATATACAGTAAATAATACACCCACCACGAGTGAACAATTTGTAAATTTACACGGTTCAAAGTATTTATACCTAGCTATAGAAGAGTACAACAAAGGAAATCAAAACTCTTTTGTCAGTCCATTGTTTTCATCATTTATAAATAAAAATACTATTGCACGAATTGCCTTAGATAACACTACATACCCATTTGGCTCTATCTTACCAGCAAACCAATCAAATGGTTTATTGACAAGTGATGTTCGGTGTTATACTGGAAAAGTTGACCTTCAAAAACTAAATGTTGCATTGTTAAATGAAGATGGTATTCCTATGGACTTAAATGGGTTAGACTTTTCATTTTGCATTGAAGTAGACCACGAATAGGCAGCGTATAAAAATTGATATTATATTATCAGCTATTTTGTTGTATTATAATATGTCATCAGTCAAAACTTTCAATATCTTTAAACAAAGTTCATCTAACATGAATTCTGGCGAGATTGTACAACGTCAACATGCTGTTTCTAGCAAAAATATCGATGAGTTAGACACCACCATCTTATCAACCGAGCAAAAAATAGCCTATGATTTGTACAAACAGGGTAAAAATATATTTCTTACTGGCCCAGGCGGAACCGGTAAAACTAAACTTATTCAATATTTCATACAATATTCACAGTCGAAAAATCAAAAATTCCAGGTTTGTGCTCTTACCGGATGTGCCGCAATATTATTGAACTGCAATGCACGAACCATTCATTCATGGAGCGGAATAAAATTAGCAAAAGGAACAAAGGAATCCATCATCGATAAAGTAATCAGCAACCGCAATGCTAAACGCAACTGGAAACAGGCGAGTATACTCATATTGGACGAAGTTAGTATGTTATCTAAAAAGATTTTTGAAATAATTGAAGAAATTGCTCGTATAATTAAAAAGGACCATCGTCCGTTTGGCGGAATGCAGGTTGTTTTCAGTGGAGATTTTTGCCAGTTACCGCCAGTTGGTACACATGGCGATAAAGAAACGTCGCAATTTTGTTTTGAAACCGAGTTATGGAACCAGGTATTTCCGTTATCTTCATGCATTGAACTCAAAACCATCTTTCGGCAAACAGACAAGGTGTATACTGATATATTGCAAGGTATACGAAGAGGTATCATTACCAAGAATAGTTGCCAGATTTTACAGCAGCGTGTTGGGGTAGAGTTTGATTCTAAAAAACACAATGGCTGCGTTCCTACAAAATTATTCCCTTTGCGTTCAAAAGTGGACTACATCAACAAGATGATGTTTGAAACACTCGCTGCAGAAGATAACATCTTTGATGTGATTATTAATAAAAACAACACTACATTTGTAGAAAACGGTAAAAATATTCCATTGTCCATTCTTTCGTCTTGTAAAAATTTGTCAGCCAATGAGAGTGAATATGAAATCAACCAGTTGACTAACAATACGCCCTGTATACAAAAACTACATCTCAAGGTCGGTTCCGCTGTAATGTGTACTATTAATCTAGACATGGAGAATTCTATTTGCAATGGTTCACAAGGAATAATCATCGATATCATTGCTAATAACGGGAGTAAAACGCCGGTTGTTCGATTTTCAAATGGGGTGGTTAAACATATCCAACCATATGTGTGGCAAAGTGAAGAATACCCGACCATCTCTATTTCTCAAATACCACTCTGTCTCGCATGGGCATTGACCATTCACAAAATTCAAGGAGCAACCTTACAGTTTGCTGAAATTGATGTCGGCAATAGTGTATTTGAATACGGCCAAACATATGTAGCATTATCTCGCGTACAATCGTTAGATGGACTACAACTATCTGCTTTTAATTACGAAAAAATACAAACAAATCCGTCTGTTATCAAATTTTACGAGAATATTAGCAATTATATTCATACCCCGACTGACGAAAAACAACATTTAGAAAAAGATAGCAAGCGTATCCTTTTATAATATAGAGTATTTGTATAATGGTTGCCGCGAGTATTTTGCCAATTACAATACACAATAAGCAATTGTATTTTTTATTTGGCAAAGAAAATGAATTAGAAGACAGCGCAAAGGGGTGGTCTGATTTTGGAGGACGGGTCGATAATGGCGAAACTATATTTCAGGGTGCACTAAGAGAGGGAAGCGAAGAGTTGACCGGATTTTTGGGAGACGAGCAAGCACTTCGTTCTACAATTCGCAAAAATGGCGGTTTTCATAAGATGACTTTTGATACTTATCATGTACATGCATTTTATTTGCCATACGATGAAAATTTACCCAAATATTATAATCAAAATCACCATTTTTTATGGGAACGCATGGATAAAGAAAAATTAAATAAAACGAAATTGTTTGAAAAAATAGAAATCAAATGGTTTTCAATTGATGATATGATAAATAACAAATCTGAATTTCGTATCTTTTATCAGGAGTTTGTAGACGAATTTATCAAACATGAAACTATATTAAAAAAATTTGTGAATTCTAAACGTCATTCAAAACGATATACTCTTAAAAACAAGAAAAAATAAATATTATTGCTTTCAATAAAAAAGAGAAGAAGGATACTATCTCTTTTTTATTTTTGTACGTATATTTAGAATAATATTTATAGACTCTTTGGTTGTAGTTACCGGTTTGTTTCCTTATTTTGAAGTCTAGCGGAACGTCTCGGCGTGATAGGAGTATTGATTTTATCAGCTTTACGTTTCTCGTTCATCACACGTCTCTTTTCCGCCTTTCGTTGTCGTTCCTCTTCGAGACTTTGCTGTTCTGCCTCTTCTTTGGCTTTCTTTTCTGCCTTTGCCTGTTTGTAAATTGCATTCATTTCGACACGTCGATTTCGTTCTATTTCCTGAATTTCTTGTTTTATCATTTGTTCAGCATCCCATCGAGAATCACATTTTCCTTCAGCAATGGATTCTTTGATGTACGTTGTTCTGTAATAACGGTTATTCATGTCAGCCAACATAAGTTGATATTTACACCAGGTGACCCTTAGTCGTCTATCTAAGTTGATATCAATTGGCATTTTCAGAAATTTATTATAGTTACTTTTCGGTTTCATTCTTATTATCTATCTAAAAGAATCCTCGTCAATTTTTGACATTTATCCATTTTTACTTTGCGTTCTCAAATACAATTCACTTATGGCATGACAAATCTATTTAATATTGGTTTAGTAAATACGATGGCGAATATCGTCAAATAGTAACAAATAAAATACACAGTAATTGTATAATAAGTACGAGAATATGTCTAATAACTCATGGAAACAATATGGCGGTATTTCCAAAATGGACGATTTCAATGTTATCAATGCGAGCACAATTGTTGCGGAGCAATTTATATCTCGTTCTACTAAACCTATCTACCAGTATTTAAATGGTACATTTGAAGTATCTCTTGATTTATCAGCAGGAGTGAATATCATAGCAAGTAATAGCATATATACAGCTGTTGATTTATATGTCAATAAAAATATTTATTCTAATAACAAAATATTCTTTGGTGGGAATACATTTGTAAATACTGGAAATAGTTTTCCAGCAAGACCCGACGACACGACACATGCTTTTTTATATGGCGACCTTAGCTATGTCGGCGTAAATATTCTGAAACCAAAAACTATTTTCAATGTGACAGGTACTGTCTCCGGTGAAACCGAAATAGTGACATTTGAAAGTAAAAATGATTATGTACGAAACATTCTAGCGCAAAATAAAAATGAGAGAGGGTTAGTGATTGATGCAAGCAATGATATAACAAATATATATTTTTTTAATGACAGCAGCACCAATGTTTCAAATTCCCCTGATGCAATGATACGTTACACAAAAGGAGGCTATTTACATATGGATACATCCTATGGCATATCGTCCTCGTCAAAATACAATCGTATTGATACTTCTGGTGGTACTATTTATATGGATATTATGAAAACCCAGGTAGACTCGTCTGGATACATCATTATGAACACATCGGGTGGATTCATGCTTGATACATCCGGCTCATACACACACATTGATAGAAGCAATGGCAACATAAACATAGATTCCAGTGGACAATATATATTACACAGTTCAGGTGGATATTTTTTATTAGATAATGAATCTGCTGTCCTTTCTTCTGAAGGCAGGGTTGAGTTGCATGCATCGGGTGGATATGTGGAAATTGATTCTAATAATGGAGAAATCGTTTTTAATTCTGGACTAGTAAAATTAAACACATTGTTGGATTTTACACCCCCCGAAAGAGATATATCAACAAACGTTTTGTTCAACGAAACGCTCACTGTATATGACAACTCCAATTCTACTTTTTTATACAATGTATATGATAATTCTGATATCTTACAGGGTACTGCAATTGCGGGTATCGGCAAAGACCCCAGTGCTACTACTTTTATGCGATTATTGCCAGCAACCAAGCTTGAAGGCGCTGCCTACGGAGGTGGCTTATACCCATACGACACATCACGCTCAATGAACTTACTCGGCATCACCGATAGCTGTGGAAATTATGTTCATAATCAAATGATATTGGCTAGCAACAACAAAGCAAAATACATTTCAACCGTTGGTATAAATACGTATATGCCGAAAACGGAACAATACACTCTTGATATCAACGGACCTACTCGTATATCAAACGGTGAAATTAATACAGTTGCCGAAGCAAACTTTGAAATTATTGAGGTTGCGTTTTCTAATATACATCCGTTGTGTGGAATTGCATGTGGTACGCCTTCTGAATTGAAAAATTTGCCTAACATAGACCCAACCTTTACACAAGTGCTGCTCTACACTACAAATGGCGGTGTATCCTGGTCTCGTTCCAATATTTATAGCAATGATACTGGTATCGATGACATATTGGTTAATTTCAACACTGCATTTATGTATGATGAAAAATATGGTATCATTGCTGGAAATTCGTCATATATTTTCTACACGAATGACGGTGGCGAAACATGGAATAGAATGCAGTATTACCAGCAGGGCAGTTTGGTTACTACTGACAATACATACCGTGACGCAAACGCGATAGAGATAATAGAATATAACAACAATCTTCGCGTGTTTATTGCATATAGATACAATGACCCTGACGGTGACCCGGTTGATATCTATACCAAACAAATTCGTTATTTTGACATTCCCATTACCAGTTTATCAACACAGCTGAACGGCGACACTTTCAAAATTAGTGCTTTCTCTGAAAGTGCAGTTGCAGACAATATCAACATTTACGGTAGAAGCAGTACAAATAATGACATATATTACGTAGGGAATGGTATTTTGAAATGCAATGTCTCTGATGCATCTACTGTTTATTACACAAACTCGTCCTATACCTATTATGGAGTTCACGCATATAGCGATAATTTTGTTGTTGCTGTCGGAGATAATATTATCTCATATACAACTGACGGTGCGAGTTGGACCAATCTATCAATCAATGCGGATACAACTATAGGAAGCGCGGTCATACTTCGCAGCATATTCATACACAATGAAGAAAATATCGTCGTGGTTGGAGACAACGGCATATTTGCATACACTAGATTTGGTCCATCTGCAGTAAATTGGGAAATAGTTCCAGATACTATTTTGAACTCGTCGGGTATGTCAAAACGTTTGACTGATATTACAAACCAACTTAAAACAATCCATATGTTAAATGACTTCTCTTTCATCATCTCTGATGTTATTGTACCATCCTCAAATGTTACTGATGATTCTAATGATATTTCTGGATTCAGTAAACTGCAGTATACCTTTCTGCCTGTTTTATTCCATCGCGATAAAAATACTGTTTTGGATATTTCTGGTAATCTTATGATTTCTGGCAACCTAGAATCAATTGACGGAAGATTGTTTGTAGGACAAAACAGTATCCTGCAAAGCGATGTTTCTATGAACAACCGTCTTTTTGTGGCTGAAGACGTGTCTCTCAATAGCCGTCTGTATGTACAGGACGAAACTATCCTACATAGTGATGTTTCCATGAACACACGTCTCTTTGTGGCCGAAGATGTTTCTTTCAACAGCCGTCTGTATGTACAGGACGAAACTATCCTGCACAGTGATGTTTCCATGAACACGCGACTTTATGTTGCTGGGGATGTTTCTCTTAATCGACGACTATTCGTAGAAGAAAGAATCATATTACCATCTACATCTACTATATTGTCTAATAATTATGATGCCTATCTAGATGGGTTGACCACTGCTGACAACCCGAATTATTCCAATAATATTAACTTTGGACACAATACACAAATTACGAACATTGGGCCTGTCGACACGGTTATCAAAACGGCAGGAGCTCTCGAGTCAGAAGACGTGTCATTGAATCGTTTGCCAGATGATAATAAAATGATAAATATAGGAGCGGTCAATCCTCAAACGGAGGAAGATACGGTGACTATCAACATTGGCAATTATTCATCTAGTCTACTTAGCAAACAAAATAAAATATATGTTGGCGGCGGTACTGACCTGGTGGAAATGGGTGGAAATGTTACATTTGTCACTACCCAGCAATTACGTGTGAATAATCCATTGATTGAAATTAATTCCGGTAGCAATCAGTACAATAGCTCTGGCGATTCGGGTATTATTATACGCGACAATAGTAATTCTTATGCAGGACATATTTTAGTTGAGCACGACATGAAAGGCTTTTCATTTAAAGCACCAGTACAGGGTTCTCATTCGGTAACCTTAGAAACACAAGAACTTGTACTTTCTTCTTCAGACGCAGTAAATACGGATATAGGAATCAATAGTATTGACAATGGACTGATGATTTTAACGCGAAGTTACGATAGCGGTAGTTCTACCCAATATGATGCCAGTTATTCTATTACTGTGGCCCAATTTGATATAAGTAATGTACTTGTACGCGATTCCAATACCTCCAATGAGAATGTGCAAAATATAGTTACACAACTCATTGTTCAAGACGACGTTTCATTCAATGACCGTCTATTTGTCCTCAATGATGTATCATTCAATCGACGATTGTATGTGATGGATAATTCAATATTCGAAGAAGATGTTTCTATGAACACGCGATTGTTTGTTGCTGAGGATGTTTCTTTGAATAGCCGTCTGTATGTACAGGACGAAACTATCCTACACAGCGATGTTTCCATGAACACACGCCTTTTTGTAGCTGAGGATGTTTCTTTCAACAGCAGGTTGTACGTGAAAAGCAACTCTATTTTTGAAGGAGACGTTTCTATGAACAACCGCGTATATATTGGAAATGACTTAATCATTGACGGCAACTTAACTGTAGAACAATACTCTACAAAAAGCATTATTAATACAACTACTACTGATTATTTTTTCATCGTTGCAGAAGATATGTCGTTGAACGGACGATTGATGGTAAGAGATGATGTATCATTCAACAGTCGTCTGTTCGTACAGGACGAAACTATATTGCACAGCGATGTTTCCATGAACACACGCCTTTTTGTAGCCGAGGATGTTTCTTTGAACAGTCGTCTGTATGTACAAGACGAAACTATCCTACACAGCGATGTTTCCATGAACACACGCCTTTTTGTAGCCGAGGATGTTTCTTTGAACAGTCGTCTGTATGTACAAGACGAAACTATCCTACACAGCGATGTTTCCATGAACACCCGCCTTTTTGTGGACGGCGATGTTTCTTTCAACAGCCGGCTGTATGTAAAAGAATATGTTTCTATTGGAAAGACACTTCCCCTGATGGCCTTAGATATCAGCTATTCGGATGCGATTCGCATACCAACCGGTACAACAGACGAACGTCCAATCAAAATAGGAGGTGGTCAAACTGGATTCCAAACAAGAGAAAATGTTGATTTACAAATAATTGATAAAAACAGATACATTGGCTCTATTCGTTATAACAGTACAAATTCTCAATTTGAAGGTTTTGGTCCTGGGGATTCATGGGGGTCATTGGGAGGAGTTATCAATGTGGCACAAAATACCAAAATTTTGGCTTCTTACCCTAATGCAGATTCGACGAATAATGAATTGAATTTTTTCACAGCTACCGCAGGGAGTATTGACGTGAATGATGCAACAGAACGTATGAGAATTACTGAAGCAGGTGATGTTTCCATGAATTTCAGGCTTTTCGTTTCGGATGATGTTTCCTTTAATAGTAGGCTCTATGTACAGGACGAAACTATATTGCATAGTGATGTTTCCATGAATACGCGCCTTTTTGTAGCTGAGGACGTTTCTTTCAACAGTCGTCTCTATGTACAGGACGAAACTATATTGCATAGTGATG